>Ga0123519_10002298_pt1 | contig 32458 bp, 33 predicted proteins | sample YelNatPaOPRAMG02_FD_87396 | JGI IMG/M metagenome (GOLD analysis project Ga0123519, IMG submission 87396) | Hot spring microbial communities from Yellowstone National Park - Yellowstone National Park OP-RAMG-02 (version 2) | ecosystem: Environmental > Aquatic > Thermal springs > Hot (42-90C) ... | reverse complement strand
TTCCTGTTTACACAGAATTTAAAGATTATGACTCTGCGGTAAAGGAGGGAGCAATTGCAATATTTGAAGAAAAATATGGGGAAACTGTGAGGGTATTGAAGGTTGGGGATATCTCAAAGGAGCTTTGCGGAGGTACCCATGTAAGAAGGACTGGAGAGATTGGTTCTTTCAGAATAATTTCAGAGGGCTCAATCTCAGCAGGAGTGAGGAGAATTGAGGCTATAACAGGATTAGCAGTTGTTGATTACTGGAGAAATGAGAGCAGGATTTTGGAAAATTTAACAGAAGAGCTAAAAGTTAACAAGGATGATCTCATTAAAGAAATTTCAAACTTGAAAAATCTTCTCAAGGAAAGAGAGAAGGAGCTGGGAAGAATTAAAAGGATGAGTTTCCGTAGTAAGGTAAAAGATTGGATAGAGAATGCAGAGGTTGTGAATGGTATAAAGATTGTTGCCAGAAGAATTGAGGATGATATAGAAAAGGAGATTATAAGAGAGCTCTCTGATATGATAAGGGATGGGATTGGAAAGGGGGTTATACTTTTAGGAAGCAGACAGAAAGGAAGGGTTTATCTTCTTGCATCAGTTACCCCAGAAATTACTGAAAAAATTCACGCAGGAAGTCTTCTGAAGGAAGTTGCCAAGATTGTTGGTGGAGGCGGAGGGGGGAGAGCCGATTTTGCAGAGGCGGGAGGAAGCAAGCCAGAACTTCTTGACTTGGCTTTGGAAAAGGGTTTAGAATTAATAAAGGTAAAACTCCAATGAAGAGTGGGATTTTTTTACTGATTTTATTTATTCTTACTTTTCCCATTAGATCTGAAATAATAGTTTCAAAGGACGAAAATGGTAATATAATAATTATGAATAAGCCAGCAAAGGAGAGTGCTAAAAAAAGTAGAATATCAAAGCCTCTGCCTCAAAAAAGGGATGATTTTGATCCAATTATTGATGTTTATGCCAACAAATATGGAATAGATAAGGACCTCGTTCATGCTGTAATTCAGGTAGAATCAGATTACAATCATTTAGCGATTTCAAAAAAGGGAGCAATGGGGCTCATGCAGTTGCATCCTGCCACAGCCAATGACCTTGGTGTTCAAAATCCCTTTGATGTTGAATCTAATATTGAGGGAGGAGTAAGGTATTTAAGGGAGATGCTGGATAGATATGGGGATCTCAGAAAGGCTCTTGCAGCATACAATGCAGGACCTGAAGCAGTTGATAAATACAATGGAATTCCTCCCTACAAAGAAACTCAGAATTATGTGAGGAAGGTCCTTTCACTGTATAAAAAGGAAAGTTTTAAGAAGACAATAATTTACAAATACGAAAGCATAAACGGAGAGATTGTTATTTCAGATGTACCACCTCAACCGGGAACTTACAAGGGTAAAGTTCATATCATAAAGAGTAAGTAAATTAGATTGAGGATCCTTTTATCCTTATTGCTAATGGAACAATTTCAAAAAGGGCTGGTAGAAATCCTGGTTGCTCGCCATCAAGTTCAATAAGAACATTCTCCTCCTCAGGAATAGCCCTTATCTTCTCTGCCCTTAAAAACTGAACCTTTGGATGGCTCAAATGGGTTCCTTTTATCAATCTTATACCATTCTTTATTAGCTCCATAAAGGATATATTTTCAACAAGGACAATGTCGAAAAGTCCATCTTGAAGGGAAGCATTGGGAGCAATTAGCATATTGCCACCAAAAATTCTTCCATTGGCAATTGCACCTATAAAGAAATTCTTTGTAATTTCTTTCTCACCTACAAAAACTTTTACTTTACAACCTCTGAATTTATAAGCAGATTCAAAAAGGGCTTTCCAGTATGCCCATTTACCCCTTCTGGAAATATCTTTTCTGTTCACCCTCTTTACAACCTCACCTCCAATCCCGAAATCAGCAACATTCAGGAAAAATCTCGTTGTTTCAAATCCATTGTGGTCAATGAATTTCACCTTTCCCACATCAATTTTAAGGACACTCCCCTCTTTTAAATGTTTTATGGCTTCTTTAATCCTCTTAGGAATTCTCAGAGACTTTACAAAATCATTTCCAGTTCCAGATGGAATAATACCCATTGTGGCATCAGGATTCATAATCTTTTCATTTTCAAAGAATCCATTGGCAATCTCATTTACTGTCCCATCCCCACCAACACCAACAATGAATTCATAACCCTCTTTTATTGATTCCCTGGTTATCTCTATTGCCTGAAGAGGTTTTTCTGTAAATTCAAATCTGAATTCTCTTATGAAGGACTTCAACGCCTCTTTAATCTGAGACCATCTCTTTCTTGTTTCTCCCTTTGAAGACTCGGGATTTACAATAACCCTTGTCTTTGGGAAGGTGAAATTCTTTTTTATCAGCATAAACTACTGCTGGGGAACAGAAGGGGGTGTCTGCTTCTTAAAAATAGCTCCTCCAATCAAACCACCAATTGCTCCAAATATTCCGTATATAACCATTGATATAACAAGCCCTGCAACATAAAATGGGATCAGAGCTAAGGTGAACTCTTTCTGTCCAAGAGCTTCTTGAAGGGCGGGGGGAATACCTTCTCCATAGGCTCCTAAAAAGGAATCAAAAAACCTTTTCATAATCTTTCCAGATACAGCCATAAATGGAATCTCAATTATTGTGGAAATTATAGCAGCAAAAATACCAGTGAGAAGACCTGAAATTGCATGATCTCCACTCTTAACAGGATGGGGGTAGCCAGAGGTTAGAATGTAGGAAGAGAGAATCCCCCCAAGGATTATCCAGAGGCAAAAGCATATATTCACAAAACCAATTAAAGGAAGACCTGAAAGGACACCAGCAACTGCACCTGCAATCAAAGAAGCCTTTAAAATATCTGGTCTTTCTTCCATCTAACCCTCCTAAAAATTTTGATTTATTCAATTTTCCTTTAAACTCCAAAGGGAAGTATAGGAAAGGAAAAAACCAAAAAGGATGGAGGAGAAAAATCTAACCCAGTTATTATTCCATATACCCATCTTTTCAGTCATAATTTCCAATCCAATAGGGAAGGCGCTCAAGGGAAGGTAATACCATCTTAAAGGAAGAACCCTCTTCAAAATTGGAAAGAAAAGAACTCCTGAAAAGAACCCTGTGTATATACCTGTGCATCTTGAACAAACAGGTAATGGAACACCTTTTATGGCAAAGCACCTTTCCTCTTTCTGATGACAAACATAAGAAAAAGAAAGATGGATATAGGGAGATAAGGGGCTTTTTGTTTTTAAGAGAAAGGGATAACTTAAAATTGCGGAAATCCAAATGATACTTCCAACAAGAAAAATCCAGTAATAAATTTTCATCAGAAAGATTCTACCAAAAAAAATTGGAGATGTAAAATGAAAAATTTGACAATTTGTCAATTCTTGAATTATTCTAAATCTCTTAGAAAAAATTTAGGAGGGATTAGGTGTCAACAATAATTATGTTTTTTGTAATCTTTTTTGTTATCCTCTTCGGTTTAACCTCTGTAAGGATGCTTCAACCCAATGAAAGAGGGATTGTTATAAGATTGGGTAAATACAGAAGGACAGTTGGCTCAGGTATAACTTTTATCATTCCCTTTTTTGAGTCAATTAAGAAAGTGGATATAAGAGAGCAGGTTGTTGATATCGAGCCACAGGAGGTAATTACAAAGGATAATGTTGTTGTAACTGTTGATGCTATTGTTTACTATGAGGTTACTGACCCCTTCAAACTTTACTATAGCATTGCCAACTTCAAGCTTGCTGTTACAAGATTAGCTCAGACAAGTCTAAGGAACATGATTGGTGAAATGGATCTCGATCAGACTCTTGTTTCAAGGGAAATTATAAACAAAAAGCTACGCCAGACCCTCGATGATGCAACAGAAAAATGGGGAGTTAAAGTTACAAGGGTTGAGATTAAGAGGATAGATCCTCCATCGGATGTTATGCAAGCAATGCACAGACAGATGAAGGCAGAAAGGGATAAAAGGGCAATGATTCTTGAAGCTGAAGGTAAGAAACAATCAGCAATCCTTGAGGCTGAAGGGCAGAGGGAGGCAGCAATAAAGAAGGCAGAGGGAGAGGCAGAAGCAATAAGAAAAGTTGCTGATGCAAGGAAATATGAAAAAATTGCCATAGCAGAGGGTGAAGGGGAGGCAATAATAAAGGTTTTCAGTGCAATTCATCAAGGGAAACCAACAAAGGATCTAATAACCCTTAAATATCTCGATTCCCTATCCACAATAGCTCAGGGGCAAGCGACAAAGATTTTCCTTCCTTTCGAGGCAACAGGAATTCTTGGGGGGCTTGCAGGAATAAGAGAGATATTCACTGAAGAAGGAAAAAAGGAGGAGGTGAAATAGATGACATGGTATTACTGGTTAATCCTTGGAATTCTCCTCTGCTCAGCTGAAATTTTTGTTCCTGGTTTTGTAATCCTCTGGTTTGGGGTTTCAGGAATTGTAGTTTCATTATTTTCCCTTTTTGGTTTAAATCCAGTTATACAGTGGATTTTATTCATAATTCTATCCCTTCTTCTAATATTTTCCACAAGAAGATTTGCTGAAAAAATTACAGGAAAAACAAAGGAGCAAGTTGGACCAGAAAGCCTAATAGGTAAGGAAGCAGTGGTGATTGAGGAGATTGATCCAAAAGAGGGGAAATATCTTGTTAAAGTAAATGGCTCAGAATGGGTGGGAAAGGTAATTTCTAAGAAACCCATCAGTGGAGAAATTCTCCATGTAAAAGATGTAAAAGGAAACACCCTCCTCTTAGATTAAATTTGGTTTTTACTATTTAGAAGGAATTTGAGAGTCTGAAAAATAGCAGACTCTCTCCTCCCTTGTCAAGCCCTTTAGCTAAACCTATTGAGAAGGTTATGGGGAATGAATAGGAGAGAATGAAATCACCTCTAAACTCAATTCCAATCCCCCTCTTTATCTCCGATGAATTGAAGGAATTTATCCAAGCATTTCCTGCATCAAAAAAGGGAGCCAGATGAATCCTCCTTAAAAATAAAGGGAAATTTCCATAACCCCTCTCCACATTTAAAATTGGAAATCTGTATTCAATGTTTAAAAGAATTGCCTCTGTTCCAAAAATCGATTCCTTTCTATATCCCCTCAAAAGATTGAAATTATCAGTTTCAAATCCTGCAAAACCAGTATTCCCCTCATATCCTCCCATAAAGAAAATCCTTCTCCTCTCCCCCCAGCTCTTTCCATAAATAAGTCTTATCCCCAGAACATGATGCTTTAATGGCATTTTGATATATTCCTTCCACTCTGCTGTGGCTTTCCAGATATTGTAATCGGAACCGAGCTCTTTAAAATCTCTCTCAATGAGAAAGGAAAATCTCCTTCCTTCTGTGGGTGATATGGAGAAGGGATATTTCTTGGAATTGTTATAGAGAATCCCAAATCTTAAACCTGAAAGATTCAGCTTCTCTCCCTCATATCTTCTCACTTCCCTCCTGAATTCAGTTATGAAGAAGGATGACTCTCTTACTCTGTAAAAGGGGAAGATTGTGCTCAGGAGAAATTTTTCCCTTCTTAGAATGGAATTCTTGTTATCTTCGAAATAAAGGTCTGAGGTATTGGTGTAGCCAAAAGAAATTGTTGGGTAAAGAGCATCGTAGATATAGTAAAAGGAACCGCTCCAATTTTTACTTTCAAATCCATGATAAATATCAAAATAGTATATGTTCCTCTCAAGGGGGTCTGTGCCCATTACTGAAATTCCATACTGGGTTTCATCTCCTCCATCCCTTGAAGTTGGTATCCAGTAAGCTGGTTTCATTGTTGGAAGGGGATTGTAGGGTTTTACAGGGTATCTCTTTTCAATTTCAGGGTAAACTTTCCTACCTTCGAACTTTTCAATTTCTAAGGGCTTAAACCTATCTTCAGATAGCTCGATTTTAGAGATTCTGTATCCATCTTTATAATATTCAAGGAAGAAAATCTCCCTTCCATCCTTTGAAAATTTTGGATAGAAGGCTCCTGTTATAAGATTTGTTAACTGGAAAATTTTATCCTCTTTCAGGTCATAGAGATAAAGGTTGAAAAATCCATCCCTGTCAGAGCTGAAAACAATATATCTTCCATCCTCTGAAAAGGAGGGAGTTATATCCCTGAATCTGTCCTCTGTAAGCCATTTTATAAATTCCCCATCCCTTCCAATCAAAATTAGATCCCAGTTCCCCTTTCTATTGGCAGAGAGGACAATCAGTTTTCCGTCTGGAGAAATTGAAGGAGTGGAAAGAATAGTGTCTTCTTCATAGAATATTCTTTTTAAATCCTTTCCATCATTCCCAATTTCAACAAGCTCTGTCTTTTTAAGTTCATATTTGATGGCTAAAATTTTTTCTCTTAAAGGGTCATACTCAGGCTCCTTCAACCTCATCCCCCTTGTTATCCTTTTTACTATCTTCTTTTCCAAATCATAAAAATACAGGTCGCTGTATAGGAAGAAACTCTGGAAGTAGTCGAGCTGGTCAAAGAAGAGGAATCTTCCATCCTTTGAAAGGGAAATTTTATTCCCGTAGAAGCAATCAGTAACATTTTCAATTTTGTTGTTTTTAATATTTATTGATTTGATCTTTGGAAATTCATGGGGGTTTACAGAAATAAAGAAAATCCTCTCTCCATCCTTTGAAATAATAGGGCTTTTCATTTCGAAACCAATTTCTTTTATAACCTTTGGAGAGAGTATTTCCTCTCTTTCTTTAAATTTCAATGTCTCATTTTTATAATCCTCAAGCCATTCCATCCACAATTTCTTAAAAGGTTTCCCATAGATCTTTTCAAATATCCAGTCAGATGTGTAGGGAATAAGATTTTTTGAAAGAGATTCAAACAGCTTCTTCAATCTCTCATCCCCATATTTCCCCCTTAACCATATCATAAATTTTCCGCCGTAGATGTATGGGCTAATTCCTCCGGGCCATGAATCCTGATAGGTTGTCGCTCTGTCAATTTTTGGATAAATTCCTTCCTTTACACTCCCTCTAAGAATCATGTCAAAGTCCGCAGATTTCCCCCTTCCTCCTTCTGTCCATATTGTCTCTCCCATAACTGCAAGTCCTTCCAGTGTCCAGAGGGGAAGATAAAGATTGGGGAAATGAAGAAAGGTTGGGGTTCTTCCTGAAATTTTCCTAAGAATCTTTCCTGTTTTCCCACAGGCATCAAGCTGGATTGTGTGAATATACTCATGGGTAAAGACAAAATTCAGCCATTCATCCCAGCAACCAATTTCTGAGTATCCGGGAGGAGGGATTAGATAAATACCGATTAAATTATAGGGTATTGGAGTTGAGTATCCATTGGAAATATCAAAACCATCAAAGAGAATAATTCTTGTCTTTCCTTCCGGCTTCCAGGGGAAGTAGGATGTTAATTTGCTCTGAACCCTTTCAGCAACATTCGCAAGATACTGGGCATGCTCCTCCTCTCCCTGATGGAAATAGATTATAAAATGCTCTGTCTGAATCTCCCTCCATTTAAGTTTAGGATGATACTGAGTTGCTGAATGTAAAATGCTTAAAAGAAATAAAGGAAGAATAAGGAAGATTCTTTTCATTTAATCTTGAGGGAGAATCCTCTCAACTTTTTTCTCTTTGATTTTATTCCCATCATCCATAATTAATATACAACATCGGTGATCCTTTATCTCTTCCTCCTTAAGAAGGACAAAGGAGGCAATTATTAGCTTGTCTCCAACAGAGGCTTTCCTTGCTGCTGCTCCATTTAAGCAAACAACCCTTGAACCCCTTTCCCCTTCAAGGATATAGGTTGTGAACCTCTCTCCATTGTTAACATTGTAAACTTCTACATGCTCAAAGGGGAGCATTTTTGCCTCATCAAGAATATCCCTGTCAATTGTTATGCTCCCTTCGTATTCGAGATTAACTTCAGTAACAGTGGCATTGTGAATCTTTCCCTTCAAAAATTTTCTCATTTTCAAACCTCTAAAATTGTATTGTCAATCAGTCTTGCCTTTCCAATATAAACTGCAAGAGCAATAAGAACCTTCCCCTTTATTGGATTTACTGGATTTAGTTCTTCTGTATCAACAATTTCAATGTAGTCAATCAGGGCTTTCGGATAACTCATTACAATTTCCCTCATTCTATTTATAACCTTCTCAGCATCCCTTTCCCCCTCTTTTATCATTCTCTCTGCCTCTTTAAGGCTTTTGTAAAGAACAGTTGCATTCTTTCTTTCCTCTTCGTCCAGATAAACATTCCTTGAACTCATGGCAAGCCCATCCTCTTCCCTTACAATCGGCATAACAACAATTTCAACATCAAGATTCAAATCTTTAACCATCTTTTTAATGATTATTGCCTGTTGAGCATCTTTCTGACCAAAATATGCCTTGTCAGGCTGAACAATGTTGAACAATTTTAAAACCACAGTTGTAACCCCTCTGAAATGTCCTGGTCTTGATTTTCCACAAAGTTTTTTCCCCAATTCAGCAACTTCCACAAAGGTTTTGAAACCGCTTGGATACATCTCTTCACTGGTTGGGAAGAATAGATAATCAACTCCCTCCTTCTCAAGGAGCCTCTTGTCCCTCTCAATATCCCTTGGGTATCTTTCAAAATCCTCGCCAGGACCAAATTGAATTGGATTTACAAATATTGAAACAACAGTCAAATCATTATCCTTTACACTCTGCCTCACAAGGGAGAGATGCCCTTCATGGAGATAGCCCATTGTTGGAACAAAACCAATCCTCTTCCCCTTTTTTCTTTCCTCCTTTAATTTCTTTTTTAAATCATCAATCTTTGAGAAAGTCTCCATATTCCCTCTCCAGTTTTTCTTTTATCTCCTCTGAAAGGTGATAGGACTCCCTTTCATCAGGGAATTTACCATTTTTAATATCCTCAATATAGGACTTTATTGAGGTATCTATAATCTTTTGAAGATCAGCATATTTCCGGACAAATTTTGGAAGATAACCAGGGGTAAGTCCTAAAAGATCATGGAAAACAAGAATTTGACCATCGCAAAAAGGTCCAGCACCAATACCAATTGTTGGAATTTTTAAGATCTTAGTAATTATTTTTGAGACCTCAGTTGGAACTGATTCAAGGACAATTGAGAAAACACCAGCTTCCTCAAGGGCAATTGCATCTTCAATCAAAGCCTTTGCTGATTCTATCTCTTTCCCCTGAACTCTGTATCCTCCGAATATGTGAATAGATTGAGGAGTTAATCCAATGTGACCCATAACAGGAATCTCTGCATCGAGAAGAGCCTTAACCATATTAATTCTTTTCTTCCCTCCCTCGATCTTTACCCCTTCAGCTCCCTCCCTCATGAAAAGGGATGCATTTCTGACTGTCTCCTGAGGACTTAAATGAAAGGACATGTAGGGCATATCAGCAATAAGGAGGCTTCTCTTCCTCCCCCTTGCAACCGCCTTAACATGATGCAACATATCCTCCATTGTTACAGGAAGGGTGCTCTCATAGCCAAGAATTGTATTTCCGAGGGAATCTCCCACAAGGATTATGTCAATTCCTGCATTGTCAACAATAATAGCTGATGAATAGTCGTAGGCAGTAAGGGCAGATATTTTTTCTCCCTTTCTCTTTTTCTCAAGGATTGTTTTAACAGTTACTTTTTCCATCATTTTAATTATATATTACAAACTCAAGGTTATCCAAGAGAAATTTTATTTTCTCGGAACATAGATATTTGTCCCAGCTCTTGTCTCAAAAATTTTCTCCTTTATTGTTCCTATTGACCATCCCTCGGATTCAAAATCAAGCTCATCACAATTTATTATTAGAAGAGGAGAAAGCTTATAATGAAAGAAAAAGTAATTAAAAGCCTCATTTAAACCCTTCAAGTATTCCTCTGAAGCTGATTTTTCCCATGGATTCCCTCTTTTTCTCATCCTTCTAATTAATACCTCATCGGAAAGTTGCAGGTAAACAACAAGATCTGGTTTTGGGATTTTGGGATACAAAATATCAAACAATTTGTTGTAAATTGAAAGCTCTGAATCGGAAAGGGTCTGGTATGCGTAAATTTTGTCCTTCTCAAAGATATAATCGCAAATCACAATCTCATGGAAAAGTTTCCTCTGCAAAATTTCCATTTGCTGGTTGTAGCGGTTTATAAGAAAAACAAGTTGGGTTAGAAGAACAACATCTTCCTTCCCTTTGTAAAAGTCCTTTAGATATGGATTGTAATCATTGTCAAGTACAGGCAGTCCTGACAGTTCCTTTGCAAGAGCCTCTGCAAGTATCCTTTTACCCGATTTAGGAGGTCCCTCAATACCTATATGACTCAATCTCATGTTAAGCAATATAATAACAAAATCCTTAAAACAAGACAATTACTCTCTTAAAATTTCTTTTTTGATGTTTTTAATTTCTGAATTTAATGATATAATTTATTTCGGAGATGGAAAAATGAGGAAAAATTTTAGGTATTATGAACATCATGCGGATATTTGTTCTGTTTTCTCCCACCCTAAAAGACTATTGATAATTGACACTTTGAGGGATAGAGAGATGAATGTAACAGAAATAGGAAATTTAACGGGAATATCCAAGTCGAATCTCTCCCAGCACTTAGGACTCCTAAAGGACAAAGGAGTGGTAAAAACAAGGAAAGAAGGAACTCAGGTTTTTTACAGGATAGCTCACCCTAATATTATTAAGGCTTTTGACCTCATGTCCGAGTTTATCTTAGATTCAATATCTGATTCCCAGAAGCTTTTCGCTGAAGAGAAATGATTGATTAAAGGGAATTATCCTTTAAAATTGGCAAAGAGGCAGCAACAATTGATTGTCCAAGCCTTCTTTCTGTTTCTTCTGGAAGATGAATTTCAATCTTTTTATAAACTTCTGGAAATTCAGTTTCGAGAACCTCTCTCGCTTTTTCCACAATTAACGAACCAGCTTTTCCTGAAGTAACCCTTCCAAGAACCAGAATATGGGAAAAATCATAGAAATTTGAATACAATCCAATTCCGTATCCTAAATAAATTCCTATTGAGTCAAAAATCTTCCTTGCCCTCTCATCCCTTTTTTCTAAAAGGGCTTGAATTTTTTTAAGCCTCTCCACAGGGCTTTCATCCTCCATATCAATGGATAAAAATTTAGCAAGCCTGAAAACTGCCTGTTGAGAGAAGTAACTAACTCCACATCCCTTATCACCCGACCACTCGTCAACAGGAGCATTTGGATTGAAGTCAACAGGGGCAAAGGCAAGCTCATTGAGCCAATTGGTAAGATTACCATTCCCATTAACATAACCTCCCGCCTGGCTTGATCCCATTGCAATTCCAAGAACTTTACCAGAATTGATGATGAATGAACCAGCGAGAGCTGTGACCTCTCCATCATTCATTACTTTTAGGGGAACTCCCCAAATTCTCTGGATTTCTAAGAAAATATCCTTTACCTTCCTTTCAAAAATTTCCTCAGGAACTGATCTGAAAAGGGATGAAACCATTACCCTGTTGTTTATGTAAATTCCTGCCGAGCTCCCTCCTATTGCATCAACTCTGGGAAGATGGGATGCAGCACTGTGAAGACCCGCCATAATCTGATGAAAATGATAAGAGGGGTCGTTTCTCCTCTGGGGTTCCCATGGAACTTCCTCCGTATAAACTGGCTTTCCATTAGAGACTGCAGAGACCTTTCTGTCACTTGCCCCAAGATCAAATCCTATTCTGTATCCTTTAAAGTCCTTGTCAACAGGAAAGGAGATTTCTTTTGGTTCAGGGAAATCATCCATTTCAAGGATTTCCACTTCAAAATTCCTTTCATAGACCTTTGACATTAAATTTATGTCGAAGGCTCTCTCCCCTTTTGGACTGTAAATCTTCTTCAAGCTTTCTCCAATCTTTTTAGAACCTGCTAACAATATCTTATATCCTCCCCTCTGCCAGAGTAAAAATTTTACAATTCTCTCTACAAAAAATAGATTAATTTCTTCAAATTCAGAAGCATCTACAATTTCTGTTTCATAGACTGAAAGGGAGCCATCGGTTCTTAAAATACCGATTTTTAGTGGTACTCTTTTAGAATTTTTCGCTATTTTTAAATACTCCCTTATCCATATAGATGCTGGTAGAAATTCCCCCTCAACAGGAGGAATAAATTTAGGTTCGCAAATTCTTTTAATTTTGTCCCTCAATTGGTTTATAATATAACATTGGAAGTTTTATTGTCAATTTTTACTTGACATATACGGAACAAAAAACATAAAATTTTAAAGTTATTCTTTAAGGAGAGTTGGAAGATGGAAGAGAAAAAAGAGATTCCCCAGAAAAGGGAACATAGAATTGATTTGAGAAAATTCAAGAAGGAAGAAGGCTTCAGAGCAGTGGAGGAAAAACTTGCTTCAATGGGAGCTAACGATCTGCTCATAACAATTTCTTCCTATGATCCTGATGAGCTAAAAAAGGAGGTGGATTTTATATTTTACAATATCTGGGACTATTCAAAGAAAGAACTTCCTGATGGAACCTTTGAGGCTCAGTGGAAGCTGAAGAAGAATCCGGAAAATCCTGAAGTGGATGAGAGAATAAAGTTGGTTGAATAATATTGAAGGAGGTCCAATGCCAAAGGAGTACATTCCTCTTGAGGAGTCAATAATAGAGATAAAGGAAGAATTGGATTCCCTAAAAGATTTCATGGACTCATCTAAAAAGGAAAGATATGATCAGCTTTTCAGGGAGTTTGAGAAAAGGTGGAAGAAGATTTCAGAAAATCTTACTCCATGGGAGATAACACAACTTGCAAGACATCCTTTAAGACCCTACACCCTTGATTATGTAAGACTAATTTTTGAGGATTTTTTAGAGTTGCACGGAGATAGAAGATTTGCTGATGACAAAGCAATGATTGCAGGACTTGCTTTCTTTAAAAAGGAATCTGTAGTAGTAATAGGACATCAGAAGGGAAGGACAACAAGGGAGAAAATAGAGAGAAACTTTGGAATGGCAAACCCTGAAGGTTATAGAAAAGCTTTAAGGGTAATGAAATTGGGTGAAAAGTTTGGACTTCCAGTAATATCCTTTGTCGATACTCCAGGAGCATATCCTGGAATTGGAGCTGAGGAGAGGGGGCAGGCTGAAGCGATAGCTTACAATTTAAGGGAGATGGCAAGGCTGAAGGTTCCCATTATTGTCCTTGTAATTGGAGAGGGTGGAAGTGGTGGAGCCCTTGGTATCGGTGTGGGAGATAGGGTTTATATGCTTGAATACTCAATATATTCTGTGATATCTCCTGAGGGATGCGCTGCCATCCTCTGGAAAAATCAGTCTGCAGTGGAAGAGTCTGCGAGGAATTTGAAATTAACTGCTAAGGATCTTTTGAGTCTTGGAGTTATTGACGAAATAATACCTGAGCCTGTTGGTGGAGCCCATTCCAATTATGAAGAGATGGCAGAGAGAATATCGAAATATATTGAAAAGGGTTTGAAGGAGTTAAAGAAATTATCCCCTGAGAAGCTTGTGAAACAGAGGATTGAAAAATTCAGAAAGATGGGGGTTTTTGAAATAGTCTAAGATGAAGAGGGAGAGAATTCAAAGACCGAAAGGGACAAAGGATATATTTGGTAAGGAAGTTGAGATATGGGAATACATAGAGAGAAGAGCAAGGGAGATATTTAAACTTTATGGTTACAAAGAGATAAGGACACCAATATTCGAAGCCACAGAGCTTTTTGAAAGGGGGGTTGGTGAGGAGACCGATGTTGTAAAAAAGGAGATGTATACCTTCTTGGACAGAGGAGGGAGATCTGTTACCTTAAGGCCTGAAAACACAGCTCCTGTTGTGAGAGCAGTTATAGAAAACAGGCTCTATGAAAAGCCACCCTTAAGATTCTTTTATATTGGACCAATGTTTAGATACGATAGACCCCAGAAAGGTAGATACAGGCAGTTCCATCAAATTGGGGTTGAGATTCTCGGAGAAGATGAGCCTTCAACCGATGCAGAAGTTATTGAGACAGCATACAGGTTTCTTTTGAGCCTTCCCATAAAAGATTTCAAAATACTTATAAACTCAATAGGTTGCAGGAATTGCAGACCAAATTATCTATCAATTTTAAAAATGGAAGCTGAAAAAATAAGAGATAGGCTATGCGAAGATTGCAACGAAAAAATTGAAAGGAACATTTTAAGAATTTTTGATTGTAAAAACAAAAGATGTATTGAAGAGAGTAAATCCCTTCCCAAGATTAATGACTATCTTTGCAATGAATGTAAATCTCATTTTGAAGAGGTTTTAAGAACCCTTGAAATAATAGAAATTCCCTATGAAATTGAAGGGAGGCTCGTTAGAGGACTCGATTACTATACAAAGACAACCTTTGAAATAGTTCCTTTATCAGCAGAAGGCTCCCAGTCATCGATTCTCGGTGGAGGTAGATACGATAATCTTTCAGAGGATCTTGGAGGTCCTCCCCTTTCAGGGATTGGATTTGCCCTTGGTGTTGAAAGAACCGCATCCCTTCTAAAAGATCTTTCCCTTCCTGAAGATGAGACAATAATGATAATACCTTTGAGCAAAGATGATAGGAGGGAGGCTTTTTCTCTGGCAAAGGAACTAAGGGGGAATAGAATTCCTGCTATTTTAGATCCAAAAATTAGAAACATAAAGACATCCCTCAGCTGGGCAAACAAAGCAGGGATAAAAAAAGTTATAATAATTGGGGAGAGGGAGAGGGAAAGGGGAACAGTAATTTTTAAGGATATGGTTTCAGGGGAACAGAGAGAAATTAAAAGAGAGGAGATTCTCAATTGTCTGCAAAGATAAAACTTGATTCCTTAGGAGATTGGAGGAGAACCCATTACGCAGGTTCTCTAAGAAAGGAAAATATCGGGAACAAAGTAACATTATTTGGATGGGTCCGGAGGAAAAGGGATCTTGGGAAAATTATATTTGTTGATCTCGCTGACAGGGAAGGTATTGTGCAGATAGTTTTTACTGATGATAGAGAGGATATTTTTGAGAAGGCAAAGGATTTAAAGCCTGAATATGTTATTGCTGTTAGAGGAAAGGTTAGGGAGAGGGAAGTTAAAAACCCTTCAATTCCAACAGGAGATATTGAAGTTGAAGCAGAGGAGCTAAAAATTCTTAATTTCTCAGATGTTCTTCCCTTTTCAATTGAGAGGGATGTGAAGGCTTCTGAAGAGCTAAGGCTTAAATATAGATATCTTGATTTGAGGAGGGAGCCCCTTCAAAGGAATATAAAACTAAGACATCTTGCCTCGATTCAAACAAGGATTTACCTCCATAATAAAGGATTTCTTGAGATTGAAACACCTTTTTTAACCCGTTCAACTCCTGAGGGAGCGAGGGATTATATTGTGCCGAGCAGGATTTATCCTGGTAAATTTTATGCTTTACCCCAATCACCTCAGCTATTCAAGCAACTTCTAATGATTTCAGGATTTGACCGTTACTTTCAGATTGTGAGATGCTTTAGAGATGAGGATCTGAGGGCTGACAGGCAACCTGAATTCACCCAGATTGACATTGAAATGAGTTTTCCTGATGAGGAGCAGATTTTTGAACTGATTGAGGGATTAATGGTGGAACTAATGGCATTAATTGGAAAAGAAGTGGACACTCCATTTCCGAGATTGACCTATGAATATGCAATGGATACTTATGGTAGTGACAAGCCTGATTTGAGAATAAGCTTAAGAATTAAAGAATTCAGAGATAATTTTAGAAATTGTGGAGTGGATTTCATTGAAAAGGGATTGGAAAATCAGAATCTTAAAGGAATTTTAATTGATAAATCCCTCTCAAGAAAGGAACTCGATGAACTGGGAGAGGTTTCGAGGAAATATGGGGGGAAAGGGATTATATGGATTAAAAAGGAGGGAGATCTTAAATCTTCTCCAAAGTTTTCTGAAAATTTCCTTCCCAAACTATGGGAGGATATAGGGGGAAGGGATAACTGGACCTTTGTAGGAGTTATGGATGAGAAATTAAAAGCTCAGGAGATAATGGGAGAGATAAGGAAAATCCTTGGAAGGGAAGAAATGGAAAAGAGAAAGGACGAGATGAAATTCCTTTGGATCACTGATTTCCCCCTTTTTATTTGGAGTGAGGAGGAGGGAAGGCTTGTATCTAACCATCATCCCTTCACATCTCCGAAGGAAGAGGATATACCCCTTCTTGATAAGGATCCCTCCTTGGTTAAAGCGAGAGCCTATGACCTTGTTCTAAATGGGTATGAGATAGGTGGGGGGAGTATAAGAATCCATGATTCTTCCCTTCAGAGGAAAATTTTTGAAATTCTTGGTCTATCAGAAAAGGAGGCAAGGGATAAATTCGGTTTCCTTCTTGATGCTTTAAGATTTGGCGCTCCTCCCCACGGAGGAATCGCTCTTGGATTTGACAGAATTGTAATGTTAATGGCTGGAGAATCGTCCATAAGGGATGTAATACCTTTTCCAAAAACAACTTCAGCTATGTGCCTAATGACAAATTCCCCCTCTGAGGTTTCAGAAAAACAACTGAAGGAGCTTAAGATAGAGGTTAAAAAGGAAGGTTAAGGATTTCCATTCTTCAGGATGTTATAAATTATATGAAGGGCAAAAAGATAGACTTTCCAACCAAAGCCAGAGATAAAACCTCTACAAACTCCTGCGGTAACTGAGCGAGATCTGAATTCCTCTCTTGAGAAAATGTTGGATATGTGAACTTCAATAACAGGAATTGGAACAGCCTCAATTGCATCTCTCAGGGAATAGGAATAGTGACAAAGAGCACCAGGATTTATTATAATACCATCTACTCCTGAGAAATTATGAATCCTGTCAATAATTTCCCCTTCATGATTACTCTGAAACATTTCCAGCTCTATTCCCACCCTGTTTGCCTCTTTAATTAGTTCCTCTCCTATCTCTTCAAGGGACTTCTCTCCATATACCTTAACATTCCTTTTACCAAGGAGATTCAAGTTTGGACCATTAATAACAAGGATTTTCATCGATTACCTCCTTCATTGAATCCAAGAGGATCTTCTCAGATATCCCATTTATCAAAACAGGTTTTTCATATTCTTTCAGAAGGACAAAATTTATTCCATTCTCTGTAGACTTTTTATCCCTTCTAATAAATTCAAGGATATCTTCTCTCCTCCCTTTAATTCTAATTTTTAAGCCGAGTTTCTTAAGTAAATTTTCAACTCTATTTCTAATATCAGGAGAGCATAAACCAAGTTCTTCAGAGATTTTCAAGGAATAAATAAGTCCTATCCCTACAGCCTCTCCATGGCGTATTTTATATCCATAGTAGGATTCAATTGCATGTCCCAATGTATGCCCAAGGTTTAAAATTTTTCTAATGCTCTTTTCATAAGGATCCATCTCAACTATTCTTTTTTTCACAATAATTGCTCTTAGAATAATTTCCTCGAAAAGTTCTAAATCTCCTGTTTTTAAAAGGGGAATATTCTCCTCGATTAAATCGATTATTTTTGAATCTCCAATTAGACCTGCTTTTATACCCTCTACAAGACCAGAAGCTATCTCCTTTTCAGGAAGGGTGAATAAAATCACAGGATCTATAAAAACTTTTTCAGGGGGATAAAAAGTTCCGATGGCATTCTTAATGGAGTTGAAATTTATACCATTTTTCCCGCCAATAGATGAGTCAAGCATTGAAAGAAGAGTTGTTGGAATGTGGTAATGACTGACCCCCCTTAAAATTGTGGAAGAGACAAATCCGCAAAGATCTCCTATAACTCCTCCTCCTATTGAAACTATAACTGAGTCCCTTTTTATTCTCTCCTTCAAAAGCCATCTCCAAATTTTTTCAACATTCTTAAGGTTTTTACTCCTATCCCTTCCTGGGATCAAATAATAGAAAGGAAAATTTTTCAAGTATCTGAAATAAACTTTGAAAACATTCTCATCGCATATCAGGAATGTTTTTCTTGAATTTTCTATTATATCTTTCAAATCTTTTAACAAAAACCTTTTAAAAATAATTTTAGATATTTTTTCACCAACTTTTACATCAATCTCCCCCTTTTTATCAGTAAGAAATTTCAAAATTTTTTCTGTAGCATCCCTTTCGTCAAGTTCGGAAATGTCAATTTTATTGGGTAATTTTTCGTAAAGAGATGCTCTCCTTCTGTAGAGTTCCATAAATTTTTCCTTTGAAAGGTCTTTTAGAAGAGGTCTTTTTCTGTCGTTGGCTAACCTTCTCCATAAAATTTCTGGATCTACCAAAAGAGTTATAATAACCCCCCTTTTTTTGATCAGATCGAGATTTTTTTTGAAGAGTAATGTTTTCCCTCCTGTTGAAATCACAGTATTAGTTATCCCTTTAATACTTTCAACAATCTCCGCTTCAACCTTTCTAAAATACCTTTCCCCAAATTTTTCAAATATCTCTGAAATTGCAAGGGATTCTTTCCTTTCTATGAGATCGTCTGTATCCAAATGATCCATTTTAAGTCTTTCCGCGATTCTTTTCCCAATCGTGCTTTTGCCACTTCCCATAAATCCTGTAATTACAATATTTATCATTTTATGCTCTCCATATAGCTAATCCAGTTCTTTGTAGTCTCTTCAATACTGTCACCTCCAAACTTCTCTAAGAAAAGATTGGCAATCTCAATGGCTAAAACATTCTCTGCAACAATGCCTGCAGAAGGAACTACACAGGTATCCCCCCTTAGCTTTGGAGGGATAGAGTTTCTCTTATCTATTAGATTAACAGAACAAATTTCCATCCTGAGAGTTGGGGGTGGCTTTACTTTTATTCTGACCAAAATATTTTCACCATTGGAAATTCCTCCCTCGATACCTCCTGAATTGTTACTCCTTCTTTTTATTCTTCCATCTTCAAAATAAATTGGATCATTGTTCAATGAACCAAAGGGTAAAATCTTCCCTATCTCAACTCCCTTCACTCCTGGTATTGAGAATAATGCTCCTCCAATCTTAAAATCCAGCCTTCTGTCATAGTGGACATGGGAACCAATTCCTGGTGGTAGACCCCTAACTATTATTTCACTTTCACCACCCACTGTATCCCCGCGCGATTCCGCTTCTTTTATAATTTTTACCATAAGAGTCTCCCTCTCTTTTTCCACACAAAAAATAGGCGATAACAATCTGTTCCTTTTAATAAAATCAAATTCATAATCTTTCTTGCATTCAATATCCCCTATTTTTACAGTATGGGAAACAAAATCTATTCCAAAATGACTGAGAAAGATTTTGCATATTGCTCCGATTGCGACCCTTATAGCAGTTTCCCTCGCACTTGCCCTTTCTGCTATGAGATGGATATTTTTAAAATTGTATTTAAGACATCCAGCAAGATCTGCATGGCCAGGTCTGGGGACAAAATCCACCATTTCTTTAACATCTTTGTTAAATATTCTAATAGCAATTGGTGCCCCTGTTGTTTTACCATTCCTGATTCCGCTGATAATTTCAAATTCCTCTTTCTCAATTTCCATTCTTCTACTCCTTCCTAAGGGAATTCTTCTTAACTTCAACTCTTCCTCTATTCTCTCCTCTTTTATCTCCAAGCCAGCAACCATTCCCTCAATAATACCTATCAATGATTTTCCATGGGATTCACCCGCTGTAAAATATCTAATCATTCTTATCCTCCTGAATTTTTTTAAAAGCAATGGAATTGTAAACTTTTTCCCAGTCATCTTTTTTTGTTTTGATACCAGTCCATATTTCTAAGGATTTCATCGCTTGAAAAATCAGCATGTCCCTTCCATTTTTTATTTCTGCTCCAAGGGATTTCGCTTTCGATAGGAAGGAGGTAAGAGGAGGGTTATATATAAGATCCATAAATATCTTTCCCTCAAGGGAAAAACTAAGTTCAAATTTTAAATCTGGAAATCCTTCCATTCCTAAGGGAGTTGCGTTAACCACAAAATCCGATTCTTTAATAGCTCTTGTAAAAAGATCCTCCCTCCATTCCATTAATTCAAGATTATTCAAAAAATAAAAGTCTTTTCTAATCCTTTCCCTTCGGATGGGATTCCTGTCTATAAGAAACATCTTTTCACACTCAAGCTGGGAGATTGTATACAAAACAGCTCTTCCTGCTCCACCTCCACCAATTATGGTTGCCCTTTGGATTCTATCTGCAAATTCTTCAATGGACTTGTTAAAGCCATAAAAATCAGTATTGTAACCTTTAATTTTTCCGTTGAAAAAATGGATTGTGTTTACAGCTTTAATTTTTTCAGCATGTGGGTCAATAAAATCTAAATAATCACATATTATCTCCTTATAAGGAATTGTTACATTCATTCCATCAAATCCCTTTATTCGCATGGATTCAAGAAAAGGTTTTATCTCAAATTCCTTTAACTGGAATTTTATATAGGAGCCTTCAAGATTTAAAATTTTGAAAATCCCTTCAAAAAGAGAAGGGGAAAGGGAATGATGGAGTGGATATCCAATTATTCCAAATCTTCCAAGCATCTTCCAATCCTCCCTCAAATTAATCTAAGCAGAACAAAGATAAGAAAGATCTCTGAAAAATTCAGGATATGAAATATCAACACAGTCAAAGTTTTTGATGTATGATTCTCCCTTTGCAACAATTGAAGCGATTGCAAGGGTCATTGCAATTCTGTGGTCTCCAAAACTATCCACTACTGCTCCCTTTAATTGGGTTGGTCCCTCAACAATAATACCATCCTCTAATTCTTCAATCTTTGCTCCCATTTTTCTTAGAGATTCAGATATTGCTTTAATCCTGTCACTCTCTTTGTATCTCAACTCCTTCGCCCCTCTAATTTTTGTTATCCCCTCTGCCTGGGTTGCTATAAGAGAAATTATAGGTATTTCATCAATGATAGAAGGGATTTCCTTTTCATCTATTTCTATACCCTTCAAATTAGAATATTTGACCTCTAATTCTCCCACTTCTTCGTTGCATTTACTTCTTACCTCTAATATCTCAATTTTTGCTCCCATTTTTTTAAGGATTTTCAAAATTCCTGTTCTTGTGGGATTTAAACCTACATTCTTTATGAAAATATGGGAGTTTTTAATAATAACACCTGCTCCTATAAAGAAAGAAGCTGATGAGATATCACCAGGAACAACTATTTCTCCACCATCTACTTTCATCTTCCCCTTAATCCTTATCATTTCCTTTTCTATTTCAAGACTAACTCCTAAAAAGTTTAGCATTCTTTCAAGATGATCTCTGGATTTTATTGGTTCTCTTATAACTGTCTCCCCTTCTGCAAAAAGGGAAGAGAGAATTACTGCAGATTTAACCTGAGCACTTGGTATGGAGAGATCAAAATTAATCCCCTTTAGATTACCTCCTTTGACTACCAGAGGAAGAAAGGAATCTTTATCCCTTGCATAAATTTTTGCGCCCATTTTTCTTAGAGGTTCAACGATTCTTCGCATGGGTCTATTTTTTAAAGAAGGATCTCCATCAAGGATAGAAAGAAAATCATAACCGCTAAGAATACCAGGGAGAAGTCTTGCGGTTGTTCCTGAATTCCCGCAGTAAAGAATTTCTCTGGGCTCAATCAATTCGCCTGGTTCAATAGAAATTTCATTCCCATCAATTTTTATGACCTTCCCTAATTTTCTGAGGCAATCCATGGTTGAGAGGGTGTCCTTTGATAAAAGAGGATTTTTGATCTTAAACCCTTTTTTAGAGATTGAACCAACTATCAAGGCTCTATGGGTAATAGATTTGTCGGGAGGAGGGTTTAACTTACCACTCAATTTTTTGAAATCAGCTCCTGAAATTCTCATAATCCTTTCTCCTTTTCTCAGCCACTTTTTTTATTTCAGAAATAAAATTGTAAAAATCATTTTTTTCAATTCCCTTTTTCAGTTTTCTAAGTTCGGAAATAAATCTTTCAATTTGAGCCACAATATTTGAACTGTTGGTTATTAAAATGTCCCTTGCTACTTTAGAGTCTGTTAGGGCAAGTCTTGTTGATCCAATAAAACCAGATGAAATGAAATTTTCTATCCTTTTGTCCTTTTTATAGAAATCAAGAAAAACTGAGTAAAGGGCAATGGATAAAACATAGGGTAAATGACTTACAACGGAAGTGAACAAATCATGGAGCTCCCCATCTATTTCATAGGGAATTCCTCCTATACTTCTCAGAATGTATTTAATTATTTCTTCACCTTTTCTTGAGTATTCATGGGGGAAGGAGATGAAAAATGGCTTTCCTGAAAATAGATTCTCATCAATGGCATCCTTTCCTCTTCTAATACTTCCAGCCATTGGATGTCCACCTATCAATATCCTTTCAGGATATCTTTGCATTTCTTTGAGAATTCTTTTTTTTGTGCTACCAGTATCAAGAAGAATCTGATCCTTACTTAGAAGGGGGGCTATTTCCCTTACTAACTTTATAATTTCCATAACAGGGGTCGAAATAATAACAACATCAGCTTTCTCAATCCCTCTTCTCCAATCTTCCACATATTCATCAATTAACCCTTTAAAATAATTTCTTCTTTTGAGATCCTTTCCTAAAATTGAATTGGAGATATTTGCCCTTTTTAGGGCAAGGGAAAAGGAAGAGCCAATCTGTCCAAGTCCAAAGATAAAAAAATTTAGTTTCAAATTTCCCTCCCACAAACCTGACAAATTTCTTTAAGTTCTGTTACAAGCTTTGAGAACATTGGGAAATCAAGGCTCTGGAAACCATCACTGAGAGCTTTTGATGGATCTTTATGAACTTCAATTAGTAAGCCATCTGCTCCTGAGACAATTGCGGATTTTCCCACTGGGATAACGAGTTCACGAACACCCGTTCCATGACTTGGGTCAGCCACAACAGGAAGATGGGAAATTTTTTTCAGCAAAGGAATTGCTGATATGTCAAAGGTATTCCTTGTGTATTTTTCAAAGGTTCTTATTCCCCTTTCACAAAGGATCACCCTTGGATTTCCATTGGATAGGATGTATTCTGCTGACATTAAAAGCTCCTCTAAAGTTGCCATCATTCCTCTCTTAAGAAGGACAGGCTTGTCTGTCTTTCCCACTGCTTCAAGAAGGGGAAAATTTTGCATGTTTCTTGCTCCAACCTGAAGTATGTCAGCTACTTTACAAATTTTTCCAACATCCTCTGGACTCATTACCTCTGTGATAACTGCGAGTCCTGTCTCTTTCTTAGCCTCATTTAGATATTCGAGACCTTTTTCTTTCAAACCCTGGAAAGAGTAGGGGGAGGTTCTTGGCTTGTAAGCTCCACCCCTTAAAACTTTCACCCCCATTTCTTTTAGAAAATGGGCAATTTCGATAATTTGCTCCCTGCTCTCCACCGCACATGGACCTGCCATCAAAACAATTTTTTTCTTTCCAATTTCAACTCCATTAATTTTTATAACTGTATCATCAGGCTTGAACTCTCTGCTTGCAAGTTTGAAAGGACTTAATATTCTCACAACTTTTTCAACGCCAGCCATAGCCTCAAAAAATTCAGGATTGATCTCACTTCTTCCTATTACTCCAATAATTGTTCTCTCCTTACCCTTTACAATATGAGGCTTCAGGCCAAGTTCCTTTACCTTCTTTAAAATCCCTGAAAGTTCCTTTACTGATGCATTAGGTTTCATTACTATTACCATTTTTAACTCCTGAAAGATCTGGCCTTAAAAATTTTGTTCTCCCTAAATATTGATGTTTTATCTCTTTTTGGCTTAAATTAGTGTAAACATGCATTAGAATTCTTATCACTTTCCCCATGCTTTTTGGTACATCTATCTCCTTAGCACAAAGGGCAGGTACATTCTTAAGACCCATTTCCCTCAAGGCATAGGCTGGAAATTCTCTATTTAAATCCTTGGTAACCGTGAAAAATACAGAGACGATCTCATCCTCTTTTACATTGTTTTCTTCCATCATTTTTTTGAGGAGTTCCATTGTTTTATTAAGGATCTCTTCCCTTGTGTTTTTCCTTAATTGTATAGCTCCTCTTATACCCCTTAAGAAAATTTTTTCCTTCATATTGCACCTCTCATATTTTTCAGAAAATCCCTTATTTCCTGTATAGGAAAATTATTCTCTCTCCTTCTTAAAATTTTTATTATTATGCTCCCAACTATTATCCCATCAGCATCTTTCGAAATGATTGAAGCCTGGTCTGGTGATGAAATTCCAAATCCAATATAAACAGGTTTATCAGTAAAGGCTTTTACAGTAGAAATTGTGGTTTTAATACTTTCATCTATAGAATTTCTAACTCCTGTAACTCCATAAACTGAAATAAGATAAATGAAACCATCAGATTTTTTAGCAATTATCTTAATTCTGTCTTCTTTTGTGGAAGGTGCAATCATATTTATAACCGATATACCTTTTGATCTGAATGATGAGCCAAGAATTCTTGATTCCTCGAAAGGAAGGTCCGGGAAGATAATACCTTCAATACCTTGCTCCTGCATGAAAGATGCAAATCTTTCAAAGCCAAATTTATAAATGGGATTTATATAACTCATTAGAACCACTGGAACTTTTATCTCTTTTCTTATCTCTTTAAAGAAAGATAGGAAATGAGACATTTTAAATCCTCTTTCCAATACCCATTGGGAGGAATATTGAATATATTCTCCATCAGCGATAGGATCTGAAAAGGGGATTCCTATCTCCAAAATGTCTGCCCCTGTAGATTGAGCTATAAATAAAAGCTCTGCAAATTTACTTTCTGTTGGGTAAAATGCAGTGAAAAATGGAACGAAGGCTTTTTTATTCATTTCTTTCAATTTTTTTGTAAAGTTAGAAAGCTTTGTCATGGAACTCCTCCTTAATAAAAATATCTTTATCCCCTCTTCCTGAAAGATTCGCAATAACGAGCTCTTCTCCCTTAAATTTTTTATACATTTTTATCCACCCAATTGCATGGGAAGATTCCATAGCAGGGATGATCCCCTCAAGATAGGAAATTTCTTTAAAAACTTCCATGGCAATATTATCATTTATACAATCCACAATTATTCTTCCCTTCTGAAAAAGATATGATATTTCTGGTCCTACACCAGGATAATCAAGTCCAGCCGATACTGAATAGGAATTTAATATTTGTCCATCTTCATCTTGTAAAATCATTGTTAATGCGCCGTGGAAGATTCCCGGGCTTCCTTTTAAAAGGGTTAGGGCATGGAAATTGGTCTCTTTACCTTTCCCCTCTGCTTCAACTCCCACAAGCTTTATATTTTTCTTCTTTAAAAAGGGATAGAAAAGTCCTATTGCATTTGATCCCCCTCCAATACAGGCTACAAGAAAATCAGGCAGTCTTTTTTCCAATTTTACAATCTGCTTTTTTACTTCCTTTCCAATAATTGACTGGAATTCTCTTACCATTATTGGATATGGATGGGGACCAACTGCTGAGCCGAGGAGATAGTGAGTATTCTTTACATTTTTGACCCAATCTCTTATTGCCTCATTTGTTGCATCCTTTAGAGTTCTCGAGCCTGAGGTCACCTTCACAACCTCTGCTCCAAGAAGCTTCATCTTTTTGACATTTGGTAATTGCCTTTTCATATCTACTTCCCCCATGTAAATTGTACATTCGAGACCAAAAAGGGATGCTACTGTTGCAACCGCTATACCATGCTGTCCAGCACCAGTTTCAGCAACCAATCTTTTCTTTCCCATTCTCCTTGCAATAAGAGCTTGTCCTATACAATTTGTTATTTTATGAGCTCCTGTTGGGTTGAGATCCTCCCTTTTAAGATAAATTTTCACTCCATAGGCATTACTAAGATTCTTTGCAAAATAGAGGGGGGTGGGTCTTCCGCAATAATTTCTTAAATAAAATTCAAATTCCTTTTTAAAGGAAGGATCTTTTCTTGCAATAAGAAATTCCCTTTCTAATTCAATGAGAGGGTTCATTAATGTCTCAGGCACAAATCTTCCTCCAAAAATTCCAAATTTTCCTATTAACTTTCCCATCTTTTTATCCTCCAAATAAATTCTTTAAGTTTTAGAGGGTCTTTTTTCCCAGGCTTTGATTCAACTCCAGAGCAAACATCGACTCCAAAAGGGGATACTTTTTTCAAAGCTGACTCTATGTTCTCAGGATTCAGTCCTCCCCCCAGCAAAAATTGTCCAATTTCTTTTGCCCTGATTGCTATATCCCAATCAAAGGGTTCTCCCTTTTTTTCAGAATCAAGGATAAAAAAATTGCTCCTATATTCTTTTATTTTCTCAAGAACTTTATAATCAGAAACTCTAAAAGCTTTAACTCCCTTACCCTTGAAAGCTAAAACATATTCATGAGGCTCATCCCCATGAAACTGTATCAGATCGAGGTTTAGAAATTGAGAAAAATCTCTTACAACTTCAATTGGTTCATTACAAAATACACCTACTTTTATAACAAAGGGAGGTAGCGCATCAATTATCTTTTTTGCCTCTTCCAAAGAAATTTTTCTCGGTCCATTGGAAAATATAAAACCCAGTGCGTCAACACCAAGTTCCACTGAGAGAAGAGCATCTTCCAAATTTGTGATCCCACAAATTTTTATCTTAGTCATACTAACCTCCTTGAGAATTCTTTTACAATGCTCTCTATATCTTCCTCTTGGAGGAAAGCATTCCCTATCAGAAATCCATCTGCCCCAAGATTTTTGAATCTCAAAGCATCTTCTGGATTTGTTAAACCACTTTCGATAATCCTAATCTCTCCAACCCCTTTCTTTATTGCAGAGAGAAGAACCCTTTCTCCCTGCAAAAGATCAACCTTCAATGTAGAAAGATCTCTATTGTTTATCCCTAAAATTTTAAAGGGTAATCCCGATACAATATCAAGTTCATATTCTGAATGGATTTCAACAATAGGTTCAATTTTTATTTCCTTACATATATCAAGCATTTTAGCCAGTTTTTCCCTATCAAGAAGCCTTGCTATCAGAAGGACACCGTCCGCACCATTATTCTTTGCCCTTATGATCTGGGACTCTTCAAATACAAAACCTTTTTGGATTACCGGGATAGAGACAGTATTTTTAATCCTTATGAGATCATCATCGGTTGTAAGGAAGAATCTCTTTTCAACCACTACAGAAATAGCAGAAAAGTTATATTTTTCGTATATTAAAGCTATCTCTTCTGGAGTGTAAAAAATTTTAAATCTTTTTGTCGGTGTCCCCCTTTTGAACTCACCAATTATCCCTGAACGTTTAATTATAAAATCTGAAAGGGGAAGGGGATCTTCATTTCTCTTTACTTTTTCATCAAAGGAAAAACAGGAATTCTTTTTTAAAGTTTCAAGAAAGTTCATTTTATCCCTCCCTATGAAAACGAATAAAATCAATCAACTTTTTCATTGCTTTCTTAGAATCAATTGATTCCTTTGCCATGTCTACCCCTTCTTTTAAATTTGAAGCTATTCCAGATACAAATATTGCTGCGCCAGAATTGAGGAGAATTATATCCCTAAAAACTGAATGCTCTCCTTTTAAGACAGAAAATAATATTTTTAAACTTTCTTCAACACTCTTGACTTTGATATTAGCTTCTCTCATCTTAAATCCAAAATCCTCTGGAATAATCTCTCCTTCTTCTGTTTTCCCATCATCTATCAGAATAAATTGGGTTGGCTGAAAAAGGGATATCTCATCAAGCCCATCCTTTGAGCTAACAAGGAGGAATTTCTTACCACCGATTTTCTTTAAAACAGAAGAAACTTTTCTCATGGTTTCCCCTTCGAAAAAGCCTATCAACTGCCTTTCAACTCCTGCCGGATTAATTAGAGGACCAAGAACATTGAAAATGGTTCTAACTCCAATCTCCCTTCTAACAGGTTGGATATTTCTCATTGATGGATGAAAAAAAGGAGCAAAAATGAATCCTATCCCTATCTCCTCTATTGCTTGTTTTATCTTAATTGGTGAATCTGGAAGTTTTATTCCAAGACCCTCTATTAGATCCGCACTTCCACATTTGCTCGATATGGCACGATTTCCATGTTTGGCAACTTTGACATTTGCTCCTGCAACTACAAAGGCTGAAATTGTGGAAATGTTGAATGTTGATTTTCCATCACCACCAGTCCCACAAAGATCGATTACACCTTCCTTTTCAATTGGAATTTTCAAGCAATTTTCTCTTAGTTTTTTTACAAAGGAAAAGATCTCATCAGGGGTTTCACCTTTCATTTTAAGGGCAATTAGAAAAGCTGAGATTTGTGCAGGTGTAGCTCTCCCCTTAATCATTTCTTCTATCGCTAAATCAGCAGTTTCAATGTTTAAATCATCCCCATTGCACAAACTTTTAATAGCTTCCTGAATCACAGCTTCCCTCCCATTTCAAGAAAATTTCTTAGAAGTTTTTTACCCTCAACTGTTAAAAAGGATTCAGGATGGAATTGAACTCCCTCGGTCATAGTTCCTTTAACCCTTATACCCATAATTTCTCCCTCAGCTGTATAAGCGGAAATTTCAAGATCTTCAGGCAGATTCTCTTCTGAAACTATTAGAGAATGATACCTTGTTGCCTCAAAAGGATTAGAAAGGTCATTAAAGATTGTCATACCATCGTGATATATCTCAGAGGTTATTCCGTGCATGACCCTTTTTGCTCTTATTATTTTCCCACCAAAGGTATGAGCTATACATTGATGACCGAGACAAACGCCAAGAATCGGAATTTTCCCTGTGAAGAATTTTATAACCTCATTGCACAAATTTGCATCCTCAGGCTTTCCTGGTCCAGGTGAAATAACAATCATATCTGGAGAGATTTCCATCACATCTTTTAAAGTGATTGAGTTTCTCCTCCTAACAATTACATCCTTACAGTGAATGCTCAACTCTTGGTAGAGGTTGTAAACAAAAGAGTCAAAATTGTCTATTATTAAAATCATAGAAACCTCCCTTCCTCGGCAATAATGATGGCTTCCTGCATTCCCTTCATTTTATTGATTATTTCCTTATATTCATTTTCTGGAACAGATCCATCTACAATTCCAGCTCCAGCCTGCAGGATAAATTTGCCTTTTTTATAAATAATCATCCTTATCCCGATACAAAAATCTAAATTTCCATTAAATCCGAGATAACCGACAACACCTCCATAGGGTCCTCTTCCAACAGGTTCCATTTCATCAATTATCTCCATTGCTCTAAGTTTAGGCGCTCCTGTGACTGTTCCTGCTGGAAAGGTTGCCTGAAGAATGTCAAAAAATGTTCTCCCCTCCTCTAATTTCCCATTCACTTGGGATACAATATGCATGACATGGGAGTATCTTTCGATAACCATCTTTTCAGAGATACTAACACTTCCAGGAACACAAATTTTCCCGAGATCGTTTCTGGCAAGATCAATTAACATAATATGCTCTGCCCTTTCTTTTTCGTTCCTAATTAACTCCCTTTCAAGCTCTCTATCCTCTATTTCGTTTCTACCCCTCCTTCGCGTTCCTGCAATCGGTCTCATGGATACACTCCCATTTTCAACTTTTACATGGGATTCCGGGGATGAACCTATAATCTGGAAATCTCCAAAATCTACATAAAACATGTAGGGAGATGGGTTTAACATTCTTAAAGCTCTGTAAATGTTAAAAGGACAAGCCTTTGTTTCGCCTTCAAATCTTATTGATAGGACTGCCTGGAAAATATCTCCATCTTTTATGAACTCTTTAATTATTCTCACTTTTTCAAGGAATTCCTCCCTGGAAATGCAATGTTTGAGAGATCTACCAGAAATAAATAATTTTTCTCTCTCTTCTTTCCATAAATCAGATCTTAGAGAATCCTTTATATTCTGAATTTTTTCTTCAATTCTTTCTTCTCCAAAATTACCTCCTACAATAATTCTCCCCTTATTTCTGACATGATCAAAAACAATTAAATTCTGGGTTTTGAGAAGAAAAATCTCAGGAAATTCACTATCTTTTCTAAAATTGATCTCTTCAAGGAACCTTACAAATTCATATCCTATATATCCAACCCATCCTCCCCAAAAAACAATAGAATCACAATTCAAAGAGTACCTTTCTCCGAAGATTTCATCAAAAATAAGCTTAGCTTTTCTTTTATCAAGGGATATTTCATTTCCATTTCTTGTCAGAAGGTTTCCCTTAAGGGTTATTTTCTCTTCGGGTTCAAGACCAATAAATGAATATCTTCCCACCTTTTCTCCCTTCTCAACACTTTCAAGGAGGAAAGTCGCACCATTCCTTCTAAGCTTCATAAAGGCAGAGACAGGAGTATCCATGTCAAGGGGGATATCTTCCCATCCAACATTTCTTTTTTTTAAATTTTTTACTTCCATAAATCCTCCATAAAAATAAAAAGACCCACCAATTTTTCAATTGGTGGGTCTTGGGATTTCCTTTATCGGAGGGGGTTTGGGCTTAAGGAAACCTCAGAGACCCACCCCTTTGGTAAACCAGTACCAAAAGTAGTGGGTCTTTCTAAATCGGACTTCCTTAAGCAATCCAGACATAGAAAAAAATTATACTAAAAAAAATTAATGTGTCAAGTCAACGAATTGCATCACCAATTTTTCTAAGAGAAATAATTGTCAAAATTTGGATAAGACATAATCATTTGCAATTTTTTATATATTGGGCTATATTCTTCAGAAGGAGGTTTTATGGGAAGAAAAGCTTTTATAATATCTGCAGTTAGAACACCTATTGGAAGTTTTTTGGGAACCCTTTCTCCCCTTTCAGCGGTTGAGCTTGGGGCTATTGTTTTAAAGGAAGCTGTGAAGAGAGCAAACATTGATCCCAGAATGATTGATGAGGTTATCATGGGAAATGTTGTCTCCGCAGGTCTTGGACAGGCTCCAGCTCGTCAGGCTCAGATAAAGGCAGGCCTCCCTCCTGAAATTCCAGCCATAACTATCAATAAAGTTTGTGGCTCAGGATTAAAGGCTGTTATGCTCGCAGCTCAAGCAATTAAAGCTGGAGATGCAGAGGTTGTCCTTGCAGGAGGAATGGAATCAATGAGTAACTGCCCCTATGCTCTTTCAAGGGCAAGGACTGGATACAGAATGGGTCATGGACAACTTATCGATCTAATGATTTTTGATGGTCTCTGGGATTCCTTTGAGAACAAGCACATGGGAGAACTTGGAGAATTTACTGCAGAGAGATCGGGAATAACAAGGGAAATGCAGGATCAGTTTGCTTTCAATTCCCATCAGAAGGCTATAAAGGCTATAGACAATGGATGGTTCAAGGATGAGATTGTTCCAGTTCCTGTCCCCCAAAAGAAAGGGGAACCAATAATTTTTGATACTGATGAGGGTCCAAGAAGGGATACATCCCTTGAAAAACTTGCCCAGCTCAAACCCGCCTTTAAACCTGATGGGACAATAACTGCTGGAAATGCTCCCTCCGTTAATGATGGTGCATCAGCAGTTCTTGTGGCATCTGAGGAAAAGGTGAATCAACTTGGCTTAAAACCAATGGCAGTGATAACAGGTTATGCTGTTTCTGCAGTTGAGCCTAAAATGTTATTTTATGCTCCAGTTGAAGCGGTAAAAAAGTTGCTTAATCAACTTGGGAAGAAGATCGATTATTTTGACCTTATAGAGATCAATGAAGCCTTTTCTGCTCAGGTTCTTGCTGATGGAAAGGAGCTTGGATGGGACTGGGAAAGGGTGAATGTTCATGGAGGAGCGGTTGCCCTTGGACATCCAATAGGTGCCTCTGGAGCAAGGATTTTGACAACCTTACTTTACGCCATGAAAAGAAGAAATGCAAAGACAGGGCTTGCAACCCTATGCCTTGGAGGAGGCTCAGCAGTAGCTCTTTCCGTTGAAGCTGTTTAGATTATAATAACTCAATTTCCTTTTTAATTGGTTTTGAACCTTTTTCCTCAAACCAGAAACAGAGTTCCTTGACAAGATCGAAATGAAATAGAACCTTTCCTTTCAAATTCATAGGAGGAATTTCTATCTCCACAATTTTTTCCTCTCCTGGAAATATATCTTCAGGGAGAGGGAAATGGGGAAGCTCTACTGACTTATCCCTTTCAAAAATTTTTATTCCTAACCTTACCATATGACTGTGTCCACCATTCCTGTACCAGGGAGCATCGCCCATGTTCTTTATTTTCAGAATTATTTTTATCCCCTCTCCCCCAATTACTCTTTCAGGAAATTTAACAAATTCCATTTTTGCTTTATAACAATAAGGAATGGGTGGGATATCTGTTTCTTCTCCTATTTGAGCCATAATATCAGAGGAGATCTCCCTCTTAGAGAGAAAAAGGGAAAAGGATGTGTATATCGAGTTGAAATTGCGGAGGATTACATGGGGTGTTCTATTAGATTCCATTGGAAGAGCGAGGGGTGGTGATGAGAACTCTTCTTCTATTGAAGTGCTTAAATCTCCTACAATTTCAAATCCAGCATTTTTACATAAATTCAGAAGTTCTTCAAGTCTAAAATAGCTCCTCCCTCTTCCCAATTTATTGAGGATCAATTCTGTTGTGAAGGCAAAAACTCCTCCTGGTTTTAAAACCCTGTAGATTTCTTTAAG
>Ga0123519_10002288_pt1 | contig 32542 bp, 26 predicted proteins | sample YelNatPaOPRAMG02_FD_87396 | JGI IMG/M metagenome (GOLD analysis project Ga0123519, IMG submission 87396) | Hot spring microbial communities from Yellowstone National Park - Yellowstone National Park OP-RAMG-02 (version 2) | ecosystem: Environmental > Aquatic > Thermal springs > Hot (42-90C) ... | reverse complement strand
AATATTTTGAGTTATCTACACTTTACAATTTTTTAATATGTAATAAAATTATTCAAAACAAAACTTTTAGTTCATCTCAGAGCAAAAGGCATTTCAGAATATATTAAAAATAAAAATAAAATCATTAAGTATTATTATCGGTATGTTTTTAAAAATATAAATATTATATGTCTTACAAATTATGCAGCTGAAGATATTAAGGTTGTTTATAAAAATAAACCATTTATTTTAAATAATGGCATTCCTTTAGATAATAATTTTAAAGGCCGCGTTTATAAAGATGATTCATTAATTAATATTTTATTTTTATCAAATCTTATAATTGAAAAAGGTATATTTGATTTTATAGATGCAATTGAAATTTTGTCTTATAAAAATTATAACTTTAAAGCAAAAATAGTTGGAGCAGAAGCAGATTTAACTTATGAAAATTTAAAGGAATATATTAATAGAAAAAAACTATCAAATTTAATTGATTTATGTGGACCTTTATATAATGAAGAAAAAAATAATGTTTATAAATCTTCTCATATATTTGTATTTCCAACGTATTATAAAATTGAAACTTTTGGAAGTGTTATTATTGAAGCTATGCAATACGAATTACCAATAATTTCAACAAATTTTGGTGGAATTTCTGAAATAATTGATGATGGAGTAGAAGGATTCTTAGTAAATACTAAATCTCCTACAGAAATTGCTGAAAAATTAGAGATTTTATTAAATAATAAAGAACTAAGAATAAAAATGTCAAAACAAGCAAGAGAAAAATTTTTAAAGAAATTTACATTCAGTATTTATGAACAAAATTTATCAAATATTTTTGATGAGATCTTAAAATAATTATTATGCTTGATTTTTCAATTATTACGCCAAGCTTAAATATGTCAGAATATTTAAAAAGAGCTGTTGCCTCAGTAAAAGATCAGGATGTATTATATGAACATATCATAATTGATGGAGGCTCAACTGATGGAACAATTGAATATTTAGAGAATGAAAATAATATTAAATTATTTACAGGAAAAGATAATGGAATGTATGATGCTATAAATAAAGGATTTATTAATGCAAAAGGAAAATATATTGGACAGCTAAATTGTGACGAACAATATTTACCCGGTATATTAAAAATGGTTAAGCAATTTTTTGAAACATATCCAGATATTGATATAATTTATGGAAATAAAATAAATATATATCCGGACGGCACATTTAATTCTTTTAAAAAATCTTTTAATCTTAGAAAAAACTATATTATTGCTTCCAGTTTATATATTTATACTTCTTCGTTGTTTTATAGAAGAAAAATACTCGACGAGGGCAATATGTTCAATCCTGAATATAAATCAGTTGGAGATGTTGATTACATTTTAAGATTAATTAATAAAAATTATAAATTTAAACATGTAAATTCATTCTTTTCAGTATTTACAATAACTGGTAATAATTTATCCAGAAATGAAATCAGTAAAACTGAAAGAAAAAAAATTATTAAAAAATATTATCATAAGCCCTTATTTTTATTATTTTTTATAAATATTTTGCGAATATTAGAGAAAACTTTTGAAGGTGCATATTTTATATCCCTTCCACATAGTTATTTTATATATACTGATAACTTGAATGTTAGAACTGAATTTAAAATTAATAATAAAAGATTTATACCTGATTGGAATTAACTAATAATAGCATGTCTCCTTTACAGTATTTGATAGAGGTAAACTTTTCGGGTAAGACTTCAAATCAATTAAATTCATTAGCCTTAAATTTTTTTCATAAAAATTATTTTAATGATAATTATGAAATTAATATCTTTTTTAATGATCCTAAATTAATATTTGAAGATAAATCTAATTATATATTTATACTATTAATAGGTAAAATATATAAAATTAATAATCCCTTCAGATATATTATCGAAAATTATATTCAAAAAGAAAATTTAAAATTTTGTAAAGAATTAAATGGCAGCTACAATATTTTTTTGTTTGATTTAAAAAAATCAAAATTCTTTGTTTTAACTGATCGTTATTCAAGTATCAAAACGTTTTATAGTAAAATTAATAATAAACATATTTTTTCCAATCAAATAAAATTTCATAATAAATTTCATAAAGATCTTGATTTAATAGGTTTAGGATGGTATTTAAGCAGTGGCGTTGTGTACAATAATCGAACTTTGATTAAAGGAGTTCACACATTAGACAGAGCTTCTTTAATAAATATTAAAAAAGATATACTTGTTAAAGAAAAATACTGGGATTTATACTTTACAAATGAATTAGATAATGTTAATATTAAAGAATTAATCAAAATTTTTTCGGAATTATTGATTTATAGTGTAAAAGAAAGAATTAACTTAACAGGAAATAACTATATTTCATTAAGTGGAGGTTATGATGCTTCAGCAATTTTAGGAATTTTTAATTTATTAAATATTAATCCTCAATGCTTTATATACGACTTTAATAAATATGTTATTAAAGGAACAGATGCTTATGTAGCAATACTCCAAGCTCAAAAATATAATTATAATTTTATTATTTATCAAATTGATAATCTAAATTTTATAAATTCAATAATTAAAAACGCCCAATATGGACAAGGTATCTCAAATTATTGTGAAGAAATAAATGCCTGGGAATATTTCTCTGAAAATAATAAACAATATGATGATATTTCAATTTTTTTTGGTGACGAATGTTTTGGATTGCGTGATATTTATTTTACATCAAAATATGAAGCGCTTAAATACTTAAAAATATATAATACAAACTCTATTTTATCTTTAATGCCAATAATTGGCCATGAAATTTTTACTTTTATTGATAATGGAATGGAAGATGATATTAATAATATATTCAAAAATGTGCCATTAGAATATAATAATTATGATATTTATAATTATTTATATCTTGATCAAAGAGTAAATCATGCATTACTTAATTGGAGAAACTTCTTTGCAGGTAGAATTTCACAACCAGTAATGCCTTTTCTAGACTATGAATTAGTTGATTTTATTTGTAAACTACCCCAAAATTACAGAAAAAATAAAATGTTGTTTAAAACTACTATCCAAAAATTATTACCAGATTTATTTAATATTAAAAGATCAAGTATTAAATATGATAATGACTATTTATGGGCAAATATTTTAAAAACCAATAAAAATGATATCATAAAAGTATTGAAAGAAACCTCCAGTTCTTTGTTTTGTTATTTTGAGCCTGAAATAATTATAAGTTTATTAGATAATAATTACAATAAAAATAAATTTACCAAGTATTTTGTTAAGATTCATAAATTACTACCATTAATAAAATCTAATTTATTAAAGGAATTTTTATATAAAATTACTAATAAACCTTATTATGTTGATAATTTTACATTAGTTAAAAGATTTTTAACAATCCACTTTTTTTTAATTAATTATTTCAAAAATGAATAATAAAGGTGTAATAATAATTGGAGGCCATGTACAGGCTCTTGGTATTTTAAGAATATTTTATAAATATAATATACCAGCAATTATTTTAGATGATAAAAAACTCAATATTGCAAGATTTTCAAAATACTGTAAAGGTTTTATCTTCTATAAATATGGACAATTATTGAATAAATTAATTGCATTAGGCCATTCAAAAAATTATGTTGATTGGTTAGTATTACCAACTAATGATTTACATGTAGAGATACTAAGTAAAAATAAAAATTTATTAGGTGAATATTTTAAGATTGGAATTGATGAATGGGATAGAACCATATGCTCGTATAATAAAAAAATTACTTATACAATTGCAAAAAAAATAAACATACCAATTCCTGAAACATTCTTTCCCAATAATATTGATGAAGTAATAAAACTTGAAATAAATTTTCCTTGTATAATTAAACCCGCAATTATGCATACTTTCTATCATTCAATGAAAAAGAAAGTATTAATTTGTAAAAATAGATCTGAATTAATAAAAAATTATTTATTAGCAGCAAAAGCCATTCCAAAAGATGAAATCATGGTACAAGAAATAATTCAAGGTTCTTCTGATAATCAATTTTCAGCTTGTTTTTTCTTTAAAAATAAAAAACCTTATGTCAGTTTACTCGCAGCTCGTAATAGGCAACATCCTCTTGATTTTGGCAATGCAACGACTTTTGCTTTTACAATAAAAGAAAGTATAATATATGATTACGCTATAAAATTACTTAGTGAAATTAACTTTAATGGAATTTGTGAAGTTGAATTTAAAAAAGATGATAGAGATAATAAATACAAATTATTAGAAATCAATCCACGTACATGGAAATGGCATTATATTGCGGAAGTTTCAAATTCACCTTTTTTAATCTCTTATTATAATGAGATTTATAACTTAACACCAATTGAATGTAATCAATGGGAAGATGCTTGCTGGGAAGATAATATTGTAGATTTATATGTAAAATTTAAAATGTATTTAAAAGGATTTAATATTAATCACAAATGCAAAAATAAAATTTATGCAGTTTATGATAAAAATGATATAAAACCTTTTTTAGTCGAGTTACTTTTTTTACCATATTTTATTTTTAGTAGATAAATTTTTATGCAAAAGAATAATATTGAACGTATTGATATTTTTGGAACAAAATTTTCAAATATTAATATTGACGAGGCTTTTCTATTAATAAAAAATTATAACTTTTCTATTCCAAATTATATTTGTTTTCCTTCAACAAACACTATTGCTAAAGCTTATAAGTTTAAAGAATTTCAATCAATATTAAATAGTGGATTTCTAACTATCCCTGATGGAAAGTTTACAGAAATATATGCGAGATTAAAAGGATTTAATAAAATAAGAACAATATCGGGTTATTGGTTGATGGATAAATTATTGCAAACAAATCTTTCGCATTTTTTTTATGGCGCAGATAATTATACTTTAGAAGAATTAAAAAAAGTTATTTTAATAAAATATCCTAAAGCCAATGTTTTAGGATATCTTTCACCTCCATACCTTTCATTGGAAGAGATTTATCCTAATGAAATAATAATTGAGCAAATAAAATATATAAATAGTCTAAAACCTGATTTAATTTGGATTGGAATTAGTACTGTAAAACAAGATTTTTTAATGAGTAGATATTTAAAATATCTTAACCATGGCTTAATGCTTGGAGTTGGCGCTGTTTTTTTATATATGGCAGGCATAATTAATAAAGGTCCGGAATGGATTAAAAAATTAGGTCTCAGATGGATTATTAGATTAATTCAGGAACCCAAAAGGCTGTGGAAAAGTACTGTACCTAGTCTATTATTTTTTATTAAACTAGCTACAAAAGAATTTTTATACAAAATATTTAAAATTAAATATTTCAAAACATAAATCTAATTCTATCTTTTTATGGATTTCACCTTAAAAACATATTATAGCCTTCTTAACACCCTGCTCCGGCAGGGATTTTCGTTTCAGACTTTTTCAGATTTTATTGAATTCCCTCATTCAAATAAAGTTATTATTTTACGCCATGATATCGACCGTTCTCCTAAAAATGCTTTAAAAATAGCAAGGATTGAAAACAAACTTAAAATTTCTGCTTCATATTATTTTCGTATTAAACCTCAAAGTTTTAATGAAAATATTATTAAGGCTATATCAGAACTTGGACATGAAATAGGTTATCATTACGAAGAATTATCTTTCACAAAAGGGGATACCGAAAAAGCTTATTATTTATTTTTAAATAACTTAGATAAATTTCGTAAGATTTATCCAGTAAAAACTATTTGTATGCATGGCAGCCCTATGAGCAAATATGACAGCCGCATAATCTGGAAAAAATATGATTATAAAAAACTTGGAATTATTGGCGAACCTTATTTTGATATCGATTTTGATAAAGTATTTTATCTTACCGATACAGGACGCATGTGGGATGGCTGGAAATATAGCATCAGAGATAAATTACCTCAACAGGAAATATGGATATTGCAAGGTTTAACTTTTCATAGAACTTATGATATCATTTCTGCTATTAATTCCGAAAAAATTCCTGATATTGTTTTGATAACAACACATCCTCAACGATGGACAAATAATTTTTTTCAATGGCTCTTCGAATTATTTTGGCAGTATTTAAAAAATATTATAAAGAAAATTAAAATTGATTTATCAATATAATTAAAATTACTTTACCACTTTTCTCTTTAAATCCAAACACTTATGAATTAATATCTTGATAAAATTTTAATATTTGTATATTCAACAATTATAAAATGAAAAATTTGAGGCTATTAGAAAATAAATTATTGAAAAACTTCAGGACATAAATCTTCAAAAGACAATTCTTTTTGGTAGCTACATTTAGAAATATCCTGATTTAATCAACTGATATTGACTTACTTATTGTAACTAATAATAATTTTATACCTTCTTCATTTCACGAAAAAAATTTACTTTTCTTTAAATGGGCTAATATTTTTAAAGATATTAAAAAAAGTTCCTATTAATTATGACTACTTTAAATATGCATGAAAAATAAAAATATCATACAGACTTTTTGTTATACTACCAATAACCATAGAATGGATTAATTTATCAAAATCAGATATTGAAGTGATGAAAGTGATGGAAGAAATCTAACTTTGTCACTCGGTTACTTCGTCGCCTTATTATTTTACCAAAGTCCTTTTTTTACAAGGTATTCGGCAATCTGAACTGCATTTAAGGCGGCGCCTTTCTTGATCTGGTCGCCTACGCACCAAAATGTAATACCATTTTGCACAGTATAGTCTTTCCTTATCCTTCCAACATAAACAGGATCTTTGCCTGCAACAAATAAAGGCATAGGATATTTGCTTGTTTTCGGGTCATCTTCTAATATTAATCCTTCAGCATTTTTCATACTTTCCTTTACTGCCTCAACCGATATTTCCTGTTCTGTTTCAACCCATACTACTTCTGAATGAGCCCGATATACAGGTACCCTAACAGTTGTAGCACTTACAGGGAAGGTCGCATGCATAATTTTTTGTGTTTCATTATGCATCTTCATTTCTTCTTTTGTATAATCATTATCAAGAAAAACATCAATTTGGGGTATAAGATTAAAAGCAAGCTGATATTTAAATTTTTCGATAGTAACAGGTTTGCCTTCTAATGCCTGTTTTATCTGTAATTCCATTTCCTGCATTGCTGCAGCTCCGGCTCCGCTTGCAGCCTGATATGTGGCTACATGTACCCGTTTTATTGGTGATAATTTATGAATTGGCAATAAGGCAACTACCATTATAATTGTTGAACAATTTGGATTTGCTATAATATTTCTCGGCCTGTTTAATGCATCTTCAGGATTAACTTCAGGTACAACCAATGGTACATCTTTATCCATACGAAAAGCACTTGAATTATCAATCATTACTGCACCGAATTTCGTAATAGTATCTGCATATTCCTTAGATGTTGATGCACCAGCCGATGTTAAGGCAATATCTATATTTTTAAAGTCATCGTTATGCTTAAGTTCTTTTATTTTTATTCTTTCCCCTCTGAAAATATATTCTTTACCTGCACTTCTTGACGAACCAAATAAATGAAGTTCATTTATTGGAAAATTCCTTTCGTCTAATACTTTTAAAAATTCCTGGCCTACTGCGCCGCTTACTCCTACTATTGCTACTCGCATAAATATTTTGTTTTTAAGTTATTTTTAAATTATTTTTCTAATATTTTCCAAAATTGCAATATATTGTTTTGTTAAAAAAAAAATATTAATTTTTTCACAATTTTATTTCGATGTGTTAAATTAAATACTTGTAATTAATAAAATGTTAAAAAGAATATTTGTTTTTACATTAATCGTAAATATGGTAATGATAAATGGAATGAATCAAAACCTAATAAGTAAATATAAAAATTCAATTGTTATTAATGAAATAATGGCCGATCCTGTTCCATCGGCAGGTTTGCCTGAGTATGAATATATTGAATTATATAATCTTACTGATTCTTCAATAAATATTACAGGGTGGTGCGTAATTATAGGTAAATCAGTGTTCCTTTTTCCTAAACTTTTATTTAATCCTCGTAGTTATTTAATTATTTGTACCAAAAATGCCGAAAAAGAATATAATATTCAATCTCAGGTTTTAGGAATTTTATCAGCAAATGTATTAACAAACTCAGGTCAAACAATAGTAATTAAAGACAATAATAATCTTACTGTTGATTCTGTATCATATAATTTAAAATGGTATCACGATTCCAATAAAAGTGAAGGAGGATATTCAATCGAACGCATTGATCCAGAAAATTTTTGCAGCACAATTCAGAACTGGACTGCCTCAGTTAATTCCAGCGGAGGTACTCCGGGCTATACCAATTCATGTTTTTCTATAAATACTGACACTATAAAACCATATATTTCGCAATTATATTTTTTATCCGACTCATCTTTATTACTCGAATTTAGTGAATATATCAATCATATTTCACTTATAGAAACTTCCAATTATTATGCATATTCTCAGATTGGTTCACCTGCAAAAATTAGCAGAGATCAAAATGATAATATAATTTTATTTTTCGAAAAAAAATTTAATAAAAATTCAAAATACACACTTTTCCTTAAAAATATCACCGATGATTGTGGCAATGAGCTTTTAACCAATTCATACGATATTTATTATTATATACCTCAAATATTTGATATTATAATTAACGAATTAATGTTAGATCCTGATCCACCGATACATTTACCTGCATTTGAATATATAGAATTATTTAATCGTACTGCATTTACTTTAAATGCAATTAATTGGAAAATAATAATTAACAATAAAATTTATGATTTACCTAATTTTAATTTAGAAGCATATAATTTTCTTATCTTAACTTCAGATAAAGGATATAATGATTATAAAAATTATTCAAAAACTTTAATATTAAAAGATTTTCAAGGATTAAACAATTCGCAGGGTAATATAATTATTAAAGATAACAACAACAAAATCATCAGTTTTGTTGATTATTCAGATGAATGGTATAATGATGAATTTAAAAAAAATGGCGGTTGGTCGCTTGAAAAAATTGATCCTGATAATTTTTGTACGGGTAAAACAAATTGGACTGTTTCAGAAAATTTTACCGGAGGCACACCGGGCAAAAAGAACTCGGTTTATAATAGCAACAAAGATTTATCTCCGCCTGAAATCCTGAATTCATATTTACAAAATGATAGTATTTTATTTATTAAGTTTAATGAACCTGTAATACCAACTGATTTAAATTCTTTTTCATTAATTTTTGACGATTATAATACTATTGAATCAGTAGAAATAATTGAACCATCATTCTCTCAGATTAAGGTTCAATTTCAGAATAACTTTAAAAAAGGCAGAATATATAATTTCATTATTAAATCATGTATTTTTGATTGTAATTTAAATAATAGTTCAAACCTTGCTTCAAAATTTGCAATTCCAGATTCGGCAACATTTAACGATTTTATAATAAACGAGATTCTTTTTGAACCCTTTGTTGGTTGTCCCGAATTTGTTGAGTTATATAATAAATCAAAAAAAGTAATAAATCTGAATAATTATTATTTTGTAACATCATCTATTAGCGAATCTTCACAAAACTATTCAGCAATATTAAGTGAACCGACTTTGTTATATCCTGACGAATATTTCATACTTTCGAAAGATATTTCAAAATTGTCAAAATTTTATATTATACCAACCACTATATCAAATTTTAATTATATAAATATGCCCAATATATATGCCGATAATGGCATAATTACTATTTATGATAAATATAAAAATATAATAGACAGAGTAAGTTATAACAAAGGTATGCATCTTGAAATAATCAAAAATACCAGAGGGGTATCACTTGAAAGGATTAATCCGGCATGGCCTTCTGAAGATATTAATAATTGGCATTCGGCAGCTGAAACAGCAGGATTTGCAACACCAGGATATAAAAATTCACAATTTATTGATGAGCAAAATTCGGATAAATCAATACATATAGAACCATATATTTTTTCACCCGATAATGATGGTTATGATGACAAACTTGTAATTTACTATAAGTTTAATTCGCCCGGATATATAATTGATATAAATATTTTTGATTTATCGGGAAAATTTGTTAAGTCGCTTGCAAATAATGATTTAGCATCTACCGAAGGATATTACGTATGGAACGGTACTACCGAAAACAAATATATTGCAGCTACCGGCACTTATATTATTATAATTCAATATTATAATTTAAAAGGGGAAGCAAAAAAAATACTTAAGCCGTGTTATTTAGCTGTCAAATTATGATTTAAACAATATTTTTATTTGGAAAAAATTTCTGGAAGATTTTAGCAGCAAAAACAAAATTATTTAGTTCATCATTATCCGAATTCAGTATCTCTTCTTTAGTTCCTTCCCAGGATTTTGTGCCACGGTTAATAAAAATAACTTTATCGCCAATTTCGAGTACCGAGTTCATATCATGGGTATTTATAATAGTTGTAGTATTATATTCTATGGTAATTTCTTTTATAAGTGCATCAATAAGACCGGCGGTTTTAGGGTCGAGACCTGTTGTAGGTTCATCACAAAACAGATAGCTTGGATTTAATACAATTGCACGGGCAATAGCCACACGTTTTATCATGCCACCGCTTAATTGTGAGGGATACATTTTATTGGTATTTATTAGATTAACTCTTTTAAGACAATAATTTACAATCTCAATTTTTTCTTCATAAGATTTATCTGTAAACATATCAAGAGGATATTTCACATTTTCTTCAACTGTGCAAGAGTCAAATAGCGCACCACCCTGAAAAATCATTCCAATCTGCTTTCTTATATTTTTCTTTTCTTTTGTATTAAGCCTTGTAAAATTAATATTGTCATAATAAATATCGCCATTATCGGGCTTGAATAAACCAACAATAGTTTTCAGAAGCACTGTTTTTCCCGAACCACTCTGTCCTATGATTAAATTGGTTTTTCCTCTTTCAAATTTTGCTGAAATATTATTTAATACAACAGAACCATTAAAAGATTTTGATATATTTCTAACCTCTATCATTATAATAATAAATTTGTTAAGATTAAATTAAAAGTCAATACAAAAATACTTGACTGAACTGATGCTACAGTACTTGCCTTGCTTATATCGATAGCACCTCCTTGGACATTGTATCCATAAAACGCCGAAATAGTAGTAATCAAAAAAGCAAATACTACAGATTTTATGAGTGCATATACAAGATAATAAGGAGTAAAAGCATATTGTAATCCAAATATAAATTCACTTGGATTAGTATAATCGGTAAATACAGCCACAAGTAAACCTCCGAAAATACCTACAATATTACTGATAAGCGTTAAAAACGGATTAAAAACAATCATTGCGACAATCTTTGGAAAAATAAGATAACTTGCCGAGTTGATACCCATAATTTCGAGGGCATCAATTTGCTCGGTTATACGCATAGTGCCAAGTTCTGTGGCAATACCAGAGCCAACTTTACCGGCAAGTATTAAAGCAACAATTGTTGATGAAAATTCAAGTAATAAAGAATCTCTGACACCCAAACCAATCAGATACCTTGGAAATAAAGGATTTGTCATATTGTAGGCAGTTTGAATTGTCAAAACAGCTCCGATAAAAAATGAAATTATAAAAACAATACCTATTGAATTTAATCCAAGTTTTTCAATTTCATCAAAAAAACGCCTGCGGTAAATTGATTGTTTTTCAGGTCTTTCAAACACCCTTTTCAGTAAAATAAAATATCTTCCAAGATTATATAAAAATTTCATTTTTTTAGTAATTTTAATTGTATAATTAACTCATCTCATTTTAATTATCAGCATTATAAGTCATAAAAAGTAATTGTTTTGCTAATCTAAAATCAAGCTTATGATTTTAATATATCTCAAAAAAATTATATAGTAAAAATACAAAAATCAAAAATTTATTGAGCTTAAATATTAAATTTAAAATGATTTTATTAATTATTAAATTTGCAAAATTTTAAAAAAATAAAAATGACAGAGAATTATTATTGTGTAATAATGGCAGGAGGCGTAGGTAGTCGGTTTTGGCCTCTGAGCCGAATGAATAAACCTAAACAATTTCTTGACATTCTTGGTACAGGAAAAACCTTAATTCAACAAACATTTGAAAGATTTGAAAATATATGTCCGACGGAAAATATATATATTGTTACAAGTACCGAATATAAAGAATTGGTTCAGAAACAATTGCCTCAATTAAACGAAAAACAGATTTTACTTGAACCCTATCGTAAAAATACAGCTCCATGTATAGCTTATGCTGCATATACAATAAAAAAGATAAATCCTGAAGCGATATTAATTGTAGCTCCATCAGATCATATCATTTTAAAAAATGATGAATTTACAAAGGATATAAAAATCGGACTTGATTTTATATCAAAAGATAATAATATGCTAACACTTGGTATAAAACCAAGCCGACCCGAAACCGGATATGGATACATACAATTTAACAAAAGTCAATTAGAAAATAATCCTGAAGGTTTGGTTAAGGTAAAAACATTTACTGAAAAGCCAAATTATGAACTAGCAAAGATATTTTTTGAAACCGGCGAGTTTTACTGGAACTCAGGTATATTTATATGGTCGGTTAATACAATTCTCAAAGCATTTGAGGAATTTTTGCCTGATATCAATGCATTATTTAAGGAAGCATATGATAAAATAGGTACAAATGAAGAAGAAGAAGCAATTAAGAACGTTTATCTAAATTGTAAAAATATTTCGGTTGATTTTGGTATAATGGAAAAGGCTCAGAATGTATATGTTTTATGTTCCGATTTTGGATGGTCTGACTTAGGTACTTGGGGCTCACTTTATGAACATTCGGTTAAAGATAATAACTCAAATGCAATTCATGGAAATAACGTTTTTACTTATAATACAAATAACTGTATTATTACAGTGCCAAAAGATAAATTAGTTGTAGTTGAAGGCCTTGATAATTATATAATTGCCGAATCAGATAATATTTTGTTGATTTGTAATAAAAAAGACGAACAAGAAATTAGACAAATTGTAAATGATATAAAAATAGCTAAAGGAGAAGATTATATATAATAAAAAATCCCGTAATTAACGGGATTTTTTATTTTTAATATTCCCACATATCTTGCTCAATATTTGCTATTTCATTTTTAATTCTGTCCGATTCATACAAACTATAAATACCATTTGCATATTGAGTAATGATACGGTTGTTGTAAACATTAGATTCCTTAAATATATAACTTGAGAAAAGTCTTTGCTGGAAGTAATCATCAAAGGTTAAACGTTGAGCTTCATTCTTGGGGTTGTAAACTTCGTTATTTGCAAAAATACGTCGTGCTTCATCAAAGTAAATCCAGAAAGTAAGCTTTTTTCTTTGAGTAATAACCCCATTAACGTCTTCTTCAGTAATGCGGATTGGACATATTCCAATAATTCTGACTTTCATCATCGAATATTTTCTGTCAAAATACCAATCTTCTTTAATAAGATACTGTTTAACTTCGTCACTATTAATACCTTTTTCGACAACTTTTCTGATAATTTCACCTGTTTGTGAATTAGTTATTTCAATTGTGTCGGTACCAGCACCAAACTGAGATTCAATATAATTATATCCCACCGGTACTTTAAATTCATCGTCATCGGCCGAATATACCTGAAGTCCAGCATTTTTAACGCCCCATAGTATAAGATCAAAAAGACTCAACCTTCCACCTATTGGAGTTGTAGGATAATATAAAGGATGATTCATTTTTTCTCTAAGGTCAATTATACGCCAAATTCTTTTCTGCCAATATACATCAGCCTCTCTTAAATAAGGATATGGAAGAGGTTTTCTTCCCGGAGCATTTTCTTTCACGTATATGCCATCGTTCACAAATTGAGCAGTACTTTTTTCCATACCAGAAAAAACAAATGCAACCGAAACAATCATAATGATGACAAACTTTTTCATATTATTTAGTTTTTAATTTACTCTAAAACTCATTGTAGGTAATTTTCTTGTTGTTCCATCAGGCCCAACAGCAGTAATCTCTTCAATATAAAATCTTTGATTTCTGGTAAATTTACTCAACATATTTTTTTGTTCAGTAGTAAAATTACCCGATTTTGATTCTTTTTCCTGTGTAAACCCACCATTATCGGTGTATACAATTTTAAAACCAGTAATGTTAAACTTCAGATCAAAATCAAACCATGCTGGCATTTCTGCATAAATGCCATCAAGTGCATTAAGAAGTCCTTTGTCAATAGTTCCTTCCGATTTACCTCCAAGTTTGGGCTCGGGATTAGGCACTGTTTTTACTCTGAATTTCATTGAACCCATTGGTTTCTTTTGTCCGTCAATTTCGGCAATAACTGAAATTATTGCTTCTCCTGCTTTTGTAGGTTTAACAACATATTCGTTACCTTCTTTTACAATTTGGCCTGTTCCTCCCGATAAAGTAGGAAAAATTTTATTGTCAGGCACACCGGGTATTGAAATTCTTACAGGATTATCAACAGCAACATAGAATACATTCATCTTAGTAGGTGATATAACCAAACTTGGTTCGGCAACAGTGTATGTATTTCTGAATGACCTTGTTATAAATGAACCATCAGGGTTTTTAATTCTTATAATTCCTTTATATGTTTTAATTCCGGTAGTCGATTCAGTTCTTTTAAAAATTCCTGTACCTTGTTCATTAATATTACATCTAACATAATCAATCCCTTCTCTCCCTCTCATTGTAAGTTCATAGCCATCTTCTGTAACTGTAGAATCATAATCACCAATAAATACATCGGGTTTTTGTGTTGTATCGTATGCTGCAAGGAAAATCTGTGCTGAATATTCATTGCCTCTGAAAACATAATTAGTATTAGGTATTATTGTCGGGCGCAACATATTAAATTTAAAACTTTTAGCTTCAATTTGTTCATCGAGATATTTTATGATTTCGTGTTCAGCGGTTTTAATATCATTTTGTAGACCAGTCATAATAGCCATAACACCTGCAACAGGGAGATGTTCGAAATTTTTGGTTTCCCATGTTTCTTTATTTCCTTCTTTTGCAGGAGGATCTGAAGTATCAAGGCTTTTGTTAATTGAGGCAATTATGGCTGTATGTTTAGGATTAACATGCTTAATTAATAATTCTCTGAATGCTTCTATTTCTTTTTTTAATGGATATGCAGCACCATTATTATTATCTCCTATCATTACTTCTGCCGGAATATCCATATTATCTTTATTTGTCATTTTTTCGACATATATTACCTTATTCACATAATCGATAGCAGGTGCAGAATCACTTTTTTCAGTTTTCTGAATAATTTGTTTTTTTAAGTCAAAAATTTTATTGTAAAGATTATCAGCTGCAATTCTAATTGTATCGACTAAGGTTTTATATTTTCCCACTTTAGCAGGATTTACTTCTGCTTTTTGATAAAATTCATCATATATTTGTTTATTTTTCAAGAGATAATTTTCAACTGCTTTGTTAAGTCCCTCATCAACATTAATAAAAGCGTTAAGTACCTCTTTTTGAACATTTAGAGCAAGAAGAGCTGTTAGAACGAGGTACATCATTCCAATCATTTTTTGACGCGGTGTCTCTTTGCCGTGAGCCATTTTAAATTAATTTTTTGTATTTATAACACTCATTGCTGATAACATATTGCCATATATCTGATTTAGTTCAGAAAGGCTTTTTGTAAGTTTGGACATTTCTTCCCGATAATGTTTGGTTTCTTCTATAGAATTTTTAAGGTCTTTCATCATTTCGTCAAGTCCCTCGTATAAGTCGGTTGTACCTTTCATCTTATTGTTAATATTCTGAAGCTGAAGTTCGTAAACAGTATTTAGAGCAGCCAAATTCTTATTGAGCATTTCAAGTTTTTCGGAATAAGTAATATTGCTGCTTGAAATATTATCAAGTTTTCCTGTCAATGATTCGGATAGCTTCTGGTAAGATCCGGATAGATCCTGCATAGAATTTTTAAGTTTTTCAGTCGATTCGGTATAATCTTTATTAAACGAAGCAAAAGTTTGTGAAGCTGATTTAACATTATCAGCATATTCTTTAGTAACAACAGTTGCCTGAGAAATATCTCCTAGATTGGCAGTTGTGTCACTAAGTTTTTTCAAACCTTCACCAAGTTTTTTAAAAAGTTCTTCGCCGATATCGCCTTTCTCAAGCAGTTCATCAAATTTTGCGAGAGCGGCCGAACCATCGCCTGAACCACTATAACGGCTACTGCCCTTACGGTATGACTGTAATTCTTCTTCATCTGTCATTCCGGCTAATTCTGGATAAACTAATGTCCAGTCAACTTCTTCGTGCACAGGTTCAAATGCCGAAAAGAAGAAAATTATTGCTTCAGTCATTAAGCCAAGGGTTATAAAAGTACCCGCCATTGGCCAGTGTTGAATCTTAAATAACGCACCTATAATAACTACGGAAGCTCCAAATCCGTAAAGTTTTGCCATGAAACTTCTCCAGCCATGACTTTGTACAATTTCCGATAAATTCATAAATATTAAACTTAAAGATTAATCACTATTTCCTAAATAAGTACGAACACATCTGAATCCAATAAATGATGTAGCGGTATCTTGATATTCATAGGTTCTTGTTCCAACCTGTATAAAATACCCAACATCTTTCCAAGAGCCACCTCTTACAACTTTTCTTTTTAGTGCAGGAGGATCATCAGGTCTTGCTTCATAAGTATTATAAGGATTCATATCATGTTCGAATGAATAAGCTGATTCGTCAAACGAATCGGCAGTCCATTCGGCAACATTGCCAGCCATATCATATAAACCGTAATCATTTGGTTCATAAGAAGCAACTTTAATAGTATAAAATGCTCCATCATCGATATAATTTCCGCGTAATGGTTTAAAATTGGCCAAAAAACAGCCAAGGTAGTTTCTTGTATAGGGTCCGCCCCACGGATATTTCATAAGAGCAAGATTACCACGGGCAGCATATTCCCATTCAGCCTCGAAAGGTAAGCGGTAATCATGAACAAAAGGTTCGCCTCGTGAAGCCAGATAATTGTTAAGGTATTGTGACCTCCATATTGCAAAAGCTCTTGCCTGTCGCCAGTTAACGCCTACTACAGGATAATTATCATAAGCCGGATGCCAGAAATACATTGTTACCATGGGTTCATTAAATGAATAAGCAAAATCAGCAGCCCAGCAAAGTGTATCGGGATAAACATTAATTACATCTCTCATAATAAATGCTGAACGGTCGTTAATTGGTACTTTGTTTCCTTCGAGATTAGTAACTTCGCCTTCATATTTTTTGGTATTAAAATTATAGCGATTCTTAGGATTAGAGGCTTGTTTAATATCAATCCAGAAGTATTCATAATTCAACAATCGGGAATCAAATTCATTACGTCCATAAAATCTTTCTTCTTTTGACAAGTAGAGTTCTTTTAAAGCTTCTCTGATCTCTTCATTTTCGTAATCAATTTCGGTTTCCCAGTTTATGATAGGAGGATCAATGGGATTACCATTATCATCTTCTGTAATTAAAAAGTCTTCCTGGATTTCCCCGAGTTTGCGACGTATGATTGAATCTCTTACATAGTAAACAAATTGCCTATATTCATTGTTTGTTATTTCTGTTTCATCCATCCAGAAAGCTTCTACAGAAATGGTTTTCGATTTTGCATTTAAAGATTTGCTAATATCTTCATCATTAGGGCCCATTACATAGCTACCCATTGGTACTAAAATCATACCATAAGGAGTAGGTTCAAAATACGACCCCTTTCTTGCAACACCAACTAATTCGCCCGATTCGTAATTTGAACAACTGGCGAATACTATTGCAATAATCAAAATCAACAAAAATTTTTTCATATTATTAAATTTATAGTGCAAATAACAAATTTTTTCTTATTAATAAAAATTTTTTATAAAAATCTAATACTTTTATATCGTTGTACTTTTCTATCAACTTTAAGGTTGACGCGATAGTTAACGATAATTTCATAAGAGCCTTTTCCATAGCTCATAAGTTTATTAGTGCCTATATCATAGGCTAAAGCCATTCTTAAACCGTTTATTAATTCAATGCCCAGAAGTGCAGAAAATGCTGATCCTGTTCTATAAGAAACGCCACCCCATAGCCTTTTATTGTATTCGACTAATCCTGTTAAATTTAAAGCCATCATTGACCCGTGAATATGCATAAGAACAGAAGGTTTTGCAACAAAAAGTGGATTACTTAGGGAAATATTATAACCTGAGAATATATAAAAACTTGGTGAAAGTTTGCCATTATTATTATTGTTGGCAATATTTTCTGAATTGCTCATTTTTGGGCTGTTAAGATGCTGACCTGATATGCCCATATACAAATTATCGTTTTTGTATAAAAAACCAGCACCTATATCGAAACTGGTCTTATTAGGTTCAATAGAACCTGAGCCTTTAGGTATTAACGGGTCAGAATCGCCTGTACCACCACTGGGGTCAAGCCATTGAGGATTGCTATAATTATTATTGAATAATCCGATATTTATTCCAAAACTGAATTTTCCGCTTTCGGTATATAGCTTGTAGGCATATGAAAGGTCAAGGTTAAAATCATTATTGAAAGGATACCTTTGCATTTCGAAAGAGAGTCCGACACCATGATAATTATTAAGAAATTTGAATGGAGTGTTAACATTAAAGGCATACATCATTGGACTATTGCCGAAAGTAATAAAATCTTTTCTGTTGATTACAGTTAAGTATAACTCTTCCTCACTACCAGCAAATCCTGGATTAATTGCCATATAGTTGTACATATAATGCGTAATTTCGGGATCTTGTGCATTTATATGTATTAATACAATTATATTTACTAATAATATACTTACACTTCTTTTCATTAAAAACCGGTTATACTTTAGTCATCGTTCAATTAAATAGGGTAAAATAAATAAAAATATTGTTATTAAACAAATATATAAAAAATTTATTGTATAAATTTGTTGTAATAACTGAAATTTTATACTGTTAAAGCTTAAATATTGTTACTTTAAATTTAATAAATTTTAAAATATGGGCTAAAATAATATAAAATAGTAAATTATTGAAATAATATTTATAAATATTTTAAATATATTTCAGGTATTTCGCCATTGTATGCTTTCATATAATCTTCGTAATTGCATGAAATAATTTCAGTTGAATTATTTTCTGTTGGAATTTCAATCCACCATCTGCTGCTTTTCAGACTTTTATAGAAAATTATTTTTTTTTCATAATTTGATAAATCAACAATAAATTTTTGAAAATTAGTTTCATCAATAGATGGATTTTCATTAAACCTATTATTCATTGATTCGATGAATATCCATATAATTTGAGCAGCAAGGTTTGATGTCTGGTTATAATAATCGAAATCGGGGTTCACTTCAAATATTCCGAATGCATTGATATTATCACTTAATCCTGCATATTTTGAAATCTGGCAAATTTCATCTGATGTTAAGCCGTTAGGAGAAGGAAAAGCATGTCCTGGAGCATCGGCTTGTTTTATGGCCGAAACATCAATACTTATAACATTGCTATCTCTTATTAGTGGTTCTGTTTCGGTAATTTTTGAGCGAATCTGGCCTAATCTGATGCTCTCGTAATTAAGTTTTTCGAGCAGGTTAATGTCTTTTTCATCGGTTAAATAATTCTGGTGGCCAATGTTAATATATTTTTTAACAGTTTTTTTCTTATTCAGAAGTATTTTTGAGAGATAGCTGTATGAATTTATTTCGCTTTTAGTGGTTCCTATATCGATTTTTGAGTCGATTGTAAGCAGATTAAAAGATTTATTCAGATGTTTATAGGCAAGGTATAACGAATATGTGAGATCATGGCTACCACCAACTATTATAGGCACAATATTTCGTGATAATAATTCTATTATTATATCACGCAATGCAAAATACGAATCATTAATGGTATTTCCGTTTTTAATATTTCCGAGATCGGCTACTTTAAGTTTGCCCGATATTTTACTTAATTGATATAGGTAAGTTCTTATTATATCAGGCGATTTTGCACAACCTATATTTAATGAATTACGTTCTTCATTAACTCCAATAATTGCGATATCAAAGTTATAATTTTTAAGTGAATTATTTTGTGTATGAATAATAATATTATCTCTGAAATGTTCTTTTCCGGTCGAATAATTAGCCGGTTTTTCAAGTGATACAGGATTAAGATAATAATTTAAATCCATAAAAAATTATTTTTTTTTCTTTTTCTTTTTTTGTTCGCCTACACTTTTAATAATTTCGATACATTTATTATAAGTAAGTTCGGCAGGATTAATGTTTTTTGGTATTTTATAATTATTATTCTTATATGTAATATATGGTCCCCATCGTCCGTTCAAAATTTGCAATTCAGGATCTTCTTCAAATTTTTTGATATATTTATTTTTATCTTTTTCGCGTTTTTCTGCAATAACTTCTATTGCTCTTTCATAGGTTATTGAGTAAGGATCATCAACGCCTTTTTTAAGTGAATAAAAGGTATTATTATGTCTGATATAAGGTCCGAAGCGTCCGATAGATACAACAATATCCTTATCTTCAAATTTTCCAATATTACGAGGGAGAGTGAAGAGATTGAGAGCTTGTTCAAGGGTAATTGTTTCGATCATTAAGCCTTTTGGTAAAGAGGCAAATTTTGGTTTTTCTTCGTCATTGGTATCGCCTATTTGTACTATAGGTCCGTATCTTCCAATTTTTACCATTACAGGTTTTTTTGATACAGGGTCGATTCCCAGAACTCGTTCGCCTGTGCTTTTTTTAGTAGTAGTAATAGTTTTTTCGACAACAGGATGAAATGTTTTATAGAATTTATCTATCATTTTAGTCCAGTCAATTTTACCTTCAGCAATTTCATCAAAATCTTTTTCGACATTAGCAGTAAAATTAAAATCAAGAATATTGGTAAAATGTTCGATAAGGAAATCATTCACTACCATTGCAATGTCATTAGGATAAAGTTTATTTTTTTCATATCCTGTATTTTCAGTTTTTATTTCTTCAATTATTTTGTTGTTTTTCATATAAAAATACAGATATTTTCTTTCGGTACCGGGTCTATCTTCTTTGATAACATATCCACGCTGTTGAATTGTAGAAATAATCGGAGCATAGGTAGAAGGTCTTCCGATACCTAATTCTTCAAGTTTTCTTACGAGTGTAGCTTCGGTATATCTTGGCGGGTAATGAGTAAAACGTTCGGCAGCAAAAAGTTCTTCAATAGTTAAGTTTTGACCTTCTTTCAAGGCGGGTAAAATTATTTTGGAGTTATCATTATCTTCATCGTCGGGCGATTCATAGTAAAGTTTAAGAAATCCGTCGAATTTAATGACTTCGCCAATAGCAATAAATTTTTCATTTGTATTTGATAAAGATATAGTTGCAGTAGTCTTTTCAATTTCAGCGTCAGTCATTTGTGAGGCGAGAGTGCGTTTCCAGATAAGTTCATATAATTTTTTTTCCTGATTATTACCGTCAATTTCTTGTATATTGACATATGTAGGTCTGATAGCTTCGTGAGCTTCCTGTGCGCCTTTAGTTTTGGTAGTATATTGACGGGTTTGGAGATAATTTTTGCCAAAATTATTAATTACAGCGTCTTTAATTGCATTTATAGCCTCGTTAGAAAGATTGACGGAATCAGTACGCATATAAGTAATTTTTCCTGATTCATAAAGTCTTTGAGCAATAGTCATTGTTTGAGCAACAGAGAATCCGAGTTTACGGCTTGCTTCCTGCTGGAGTGTAGAAGTGGTAAAAGGTGCAGGGGGTGATTTTTTTAATGGTTTTTTGACAATGGAATCTATTTTAAAATCAGATTTAAGGCATTTATTTAAAAATTCGATGGTTTTATTTTTTTCGTCGAATTTTGTATTAAGTTCAGCTTTAAATGATTGCAACTGATTTTTATCGTCATAAAAATTAAATTTGGCATTAACTTTAAACGAAGAAGTAGATTTAAAATTAAGAATTTCACGTTCGCGTTCAACAATAAGGCGGACAGCAACAGACTGAACCCTACCGGCTGATAGGCCGGGTTTAACTTTTTTCCAGAGAACGGGAGACAATTCATAACCTACAATACGGTCAAGAATTCTTCGCGCCTGCTGTGCATTAACAAGATTAAAATCAATATTTCGGGGATTTTCGAGGGCTTTTAGCACTGCTGTTTTGGTTATTTCGTGAAAGGCAATTCGATTAACTTTGTGAGAATTAAGTTGTAAAACCTCATAAAGATGCCAGGCTATAGCTTCTCCTTCACGGTCTTCATCAGTAGCCAGCCAAAACATATTAAATTTTTTTATAAGTTTTTTGAGTTCAGAAACAATTTTTTTCTTGTCTTCGGGTATTATATATGAAGGTTTATAATTGTTATTAACATCGATACTAAAGTCGTTCTTTGATAAGTCACGGATATGACCATAACAAGATACTACTTTAAAGTCTTTACCAAGAAATTTTTCGATAGTTTTTGCCTTAGCGGGTGATTCAACGATTACTAAATTTTCTTCCATTTTGTAAAAATTGATTAAAAATTAAAAGCACAAAGTAAAATAATTTGTTCGCTAACTTCAAAATTAATATGAAATATTCTTATTTTTATGCCCAATGTTGTATAAAACAAATTTTAATTTAAAGTTTGCAAAATAATAAATTTTAAATATTAAAAAATTTTTATTGTGAAAATAAAGGATAAAAATAACACATTTTATAATATATTTTGGGGGTTATTTATTTCAGGTATAGTAATAATAATATTAGTATTCTTATTAATATCGGTTGGTGCATTTGGATACATGCCAAGTTTTGAGGAGCTTGAAAATCCAAAGAATTATATAGCCAGCGAAGTATATTCAGAAGATAATGTATTACTTGGAAATATTTATTATGAAAACCGGAGTTTTGTAAATTTTGATGAATTATCGCCCGATATTGTTAAAGCCTTAATAGCCACTGAAGATATAAGGTTTACAAAACATTCGGGTGTTGATATAAAAGGACTAATGAGGGTTATGGTTCGTACCATTCTGCTTGGCGAAAGGCAAAGCGGAGGTGGAAGTACAATTACGCAGCAACTTTCGAAGAATCTGTTTCCACGCGACACTGCGCGGTTTGAATCAAAGGTATATAAATATTCAAAACTTGTTTTAAATAAATTTAAGGAATGGGTAGTATCGATAAAACTGGAAAGAAATTATACAAAAGAGGAGATATTAGTACTTTATTTAAATACTGTGCCTTTTGGAAGTAATTCATATGGGATAAAATCGGCTGCCAAAACTTTTTTTAATACTACTCCTGATTCATTAAAAACAGAAGAAGCAGCTATGTTAATTGGTATGTTAAAGGCTCCAACGCTTTATAGTCCGGTGAGAAACCCGGAAAAAGCCATAAAAAGGAGGAATACAGTATTATCACAAATGTATAAATACAAGTTTATAAATTATCATCAGTATGATTCGCTGGCAAAGCTTCCGATAAAATTAAATTACAGAATACAGGATCAGAATGTCGGATTAGCAACGTATTTGCGGGAATATCTAAGAATAATAATGACAAAAAATAAGCCAGAAAAATCGAAATATCTTAATTATCAAACATATCAGAGCGATTCTATTGAATGGGAGACAAATGCTTTATATGGATGGTGTAACAAAAACCGCAAACCCGATGGCACTGCTTATAATTTATATAAAGATGGATTAAAAATATACACAACAATAAATTCGCGTATGCAGAAATATGCTGAAGAAGCATTAGAAGAGCACTTGAAAAAGAATATACAGCCTGCATTTTATGACGAACAAAAATGGAATAAAAATGCACCTTTTGATGCTGAATTAACAAAAGAACAAGTAGATGCAATTATTTCGTCTTCGATAAAACGTTCAGATAGGTATATAAGAGGGCGCATGAATGGTAAATCGTATGAAGAAATTATTAAAGAATTTTATAAACCTGTTCAGATGACTGTATTTTCATGGCATGGAGAGATTGATACAATTATGAAACCTATTGATTCGATACGTTATTACAAATATTTTTTCAGGGCAAGTTTAATGTCGGTAGAACCAAATACAGGATATGTAAAAGCTTATGTAGGAGGGCCTAATTTTAAGTATTTTAAATATGATATGGTAACTGAAGGAAAGCGACAAGTAGGCTCGACAATAAAGCCCTTTTTATATACTCTTGCAATGCAGGTTGGTTATTCGCCTTGTCGCAAAGTTCCTAATGCCCCGGTAACATTTATAGTAGGAGATTCGACATGGACACCTAAAAATTCGGGGCGAAAGGAAGATGTTGGGAAAATGGTTACATTAGAATGGGGATTAGCTAATTCGGCAAATTATGTATCGGCATGGTTAATGCAGCAGTTCAATCCGCAATCGGTTGTTGATATCATAAAAAAAATGGGAGTAAAAAGTTTTATTGATCCCGTATTATCTATATTTCTTGGTACTGCCGAAATATCTCTTTATGAAATGGTTGGAGCATATAATACTTTTGCAAATAAAGGCATTTATATAACTCCAATTTTTGTTACCCGCATTGAGGATTCTAATGGCAATGTATTGGCGACATTTATTCCACAGGTAAATGAAGTTATCAGTGAAGAAACATCATATCTGATGACACGACTTTTACAGGGAGTTGTAAACAAAGGTACTGCAGCACGATTAAGATCAGAATACAAATTTACTAACGAAATGGGAGGCAAAACAGGTACTACTCAAAACCACTCCGATGGCTGGTATATAGGTATTACTCCTGAGCTGGTTACGGGTATATGGGTAGGAGCTGAAGACAGAAGCATTCATTTCAGAACACTTGAATATGGACAAGGAGCAAGATTAGCACTTCCGATATGGGGAAAATATATGCAGAGAGTTTATAATGATAAATTTTTAAATTTAAGCAAGAAACCTTTTGATAAGCCAAAATCAATGCCTGAATATATTAACTGTAAGGATGAATCAGACAAAAATTTCCGCAGTTATGATTATGATGAATATAATTAATAAGGTATGGTAATTGCTAAAATACAAAAATGAGCTTCTTTTAATGGAATAAACTCATAAATAATTTTACTCCCTGTTTTTCTTACCAAATCAATAAGTCCTAAACCGGCGCCACCTTTATCAGTAATCTTACCTTCAAGCATTTGTTTTTTAAACAATTCATTTAAACCGTTAATATCCAAACTATTTAGTTTGTCAATATGAGCTTTAAGTTTATCAATTTTTTCGGTTTTAATTTTATTACCTGTAATTACATAGTATTTATTTTCTTCTTCACCCACAATAAAAAGGCCGTTTCCAATTGGATTTTCAGAATTATCAAAATCATCAGAATGCTTTGTAATGTTTTGAAGAAATTCAATCATCACATGATATACTTTTCGTTTTACAGAAGGGTCAAGATTGCTTTTTTCGATTTTACGTTCGGCCATTGCAGAGAATATCTTCGTAATTTCGTGAGTCAGCTGTCCTTTATAAATCAATGGAAATCCGTTTGTTGCCATTTCTTTTGCCAGTGAATCCCTTATAAAATCATAAATTTTTTGCATTGCCATACTTTAACGGACTTTAAATAAATCACTAAAATTATTAAATTTTTTTATAAATCAATGAATTCAAAGAATAATTTTGACATTAAAAATTTTGGAAAAATTATCGATTATATCTTTTTTTATTTCATCGACAGGTATCTGCCTGCCAATTTGCTGTTCGACAGAAGTTACACCTTTGTCTTTAAAGCCGCAAGGATTAATATACTCAAAATATTTTAAGTTGGTGTTGACATTTAATGCAAAACCGTGCATTGTAACCGAACGACTGCACCTAATTCCTATTGCACAAATTTTGCTTTGATTATTATCAGAGATAATCCAAACGCCAGTAACTCCATCAATTCTTTCTCCAGTTATTCCGTATTTTGCAATTACATTAATGATGGTTTCTTCAAGTAAATTAACATATTTTTTAATACCGAGGTTTAATTTATTTAAATTCAAAACAGGATAACCAACGAGCTGTCCTTGTCCGTGATATGTGATGTCGCCACCTCTGTTTGTTTTCACTATTGATGCTCCTATTTTGTCAAGAAAAGATACGTTAACTAAAAGATTATTAGCATTGGCATTTTTCCCTAAGGTAAAGACATGCGGGTGTTCGCAAAAAATTAAATACCCAGCAAATTGGCCGATTACATCATTTTGTAATGAAACATTAAGTTCTTCCTGTCTTTTCCATGCTTCGTTATAATTAATTAATCCCCAGTCAATTATTTTTATTGTCATAATAAATGTTTTTCGGCATGATAAGATGATCTCACTAAAGGGTTACTTTCAACTAAAGCAAAACCCTTCTTTAAGGCAATTTCTTTTAATTCTGAAAATTGTTGAGGTGTATAGTATTTATAAACAGGCCAATGATTTTTTGAAGGTTGCAAATATTGTCCTATAGTTAAGATTTTACATCCGTTATCCAACAAATCATCAAATGCATCGAAAATTTCATCTTCAGTTTCGCCCATACCAATCATTATGCCTGATTTTGCAGTAATTTTATTATTGGAAATATATTTTATAACTGCCAGACTAGTATCATATTTTGCTTTATTTCTGATTAATGGAGTTAATCTTTTTACTGTTTCGAGATTATGAGAAATAATGTCAGGTTTAGCATTAATAATTAAGTCAATTAAAGATGAGTTGCCTGAAAAATCGGGTATTAATACTTCACAGGTAGTATTCGGATTTAACTCTTTAATTTTCAAAATAGTATGTGCCCAGTGCTTTGCACCTTGGTCGGGTAAATCATCGCGGGTTACTGAAGTAATTACACAATGTTTAAGTTTAAGCAAATTAACAGATTTGGCAATATTAAGCGGTTCATCTATATCGGGTATTGATGGCGTACCGGTATTAGTTGCACAGAACTTACAGTTTCGTGTGCAAGTGTCGCCCAGTATCATAAACGTAGCAGTACCTGCATTCCAGCATTCGGCAATGTTGGGACATTGTCCGCTTGAACAAATTGTATTTAAATTATATTTATCAATTAGTTTTTTAATTTTAACATAATTTTCTCCGCCTGGTATTTTTATTTTGAGCCAATCAGGTTTTTTTCCCATTTTCTATAAAAGCTTATTATTATATTCTTTTTCGTATTCTTCATCAATAAGAAGATAAGGCTGTTGTGAAGCAGCAACAGCCATTTTATCGCATTTTTCATTTTCGGGGTTATCGTTATGTCCTTTAATCCAGACAAATTTTACATTGTGTTTGCGATAAACTTTCAAAAATCTAATCCATAGATCCTGATTTTTTTTGTTTTTAAATCTTTTTTTCTCCCATTCAAAAAGCCATTTTTGTTCGACTGCATCAACAACATATTTTGAATCGCTAAATACAGTCACATTTGAGTTTTCGTACTTAATAGCTTCAAGACCCTCAATAACTGCTAATAATTCCATACGGTTATTGGTAGTTTTTCTGAAGCCTTTAGAAAATTCTTTACGGTGTTTACCGGAAATTAAAATTACTCCGAATCCACCAGGTCCGGGATTTCCGGAAGCAGCACCATCGGTATAAATTTGTATAGGCTCACTGTACATTTTTCAATTGTATTCCTGTATTAGATAAAAATAATTTAATTGCAATTGCAAGTAAAATAATACCAAAAATTTTTCTGATAATAAGAATACCTGTCATTCCTAAAATTTTTTCAAAGAAATGTGTTGCCCTTAAAACAAAGTAAACAATTATCATGTTCAGAAGCAAAGCTATTAAAATGGTAAGCATTGAATAATTTGATTTAAGTGAAATAATAGTTGTGAAAGTGCCGGCGCCAGCAATAAGTGGAAAAGCAATAGGAACAACCGACGAAGATTTTGATGCTTCGAATTTAAAAATTTCGACTCCTAAGATCATCTCCAAACTTAAAATAAAAATCACGAAAGAACCTGCAATTGCAAAAGATCCGACATCAATTTTAAAAAGCGATAAAATTGGTTCGCCAAGAAATAAAAATGCCAGCATTAAAGAAAGCGAAACAAGAGTAGCCTTTAAAGAATCTATCTCGCCTGAACGCCTTTTTATATCAATAATTATTGGTATTGAACCTGTAATATCTATTACAGCAAATAATACCATAAATACTGATACAATATCATAAATATTTGTATTCATTTTAATTGTTAAATAGTTTTAATTCTTCAATAATTCTTCCTGCACCGGCATATTTGTCAATAATAAATAAAATATATTTAATATCGACATTAATACAGCGTTGTATACTTTGTAAGTATTTAATATTACCTCCCATTCCTTCCCAGTTACCATCAAAGGCAACACCAATTAACTGCCCTTTGGCATTTAATACAGGACTTCCTGAATTACCGCCTGTAATATCATTATCCGTGATAAAACAAACAAACAAGGTATCATTTGTAGCATATTTCCCGAAATCTTTCTTAACAAGTAATTCTTTCAAATATTCTGGCATCTTAAATTCCCAGTTTAAACTGTCTTCTTTTTCAAGTAATCCAATATATGAAGTTTTATAATTATAATATACAGCATCGCGCGGTTTATAACTTTTAACTTTCCCAAAGGTAAGCCGCATAGTAAAATTAGCATCTGGATATTTTGGAAAATCGGCATTTATTGACATTAAATACTTTGTATAAATTTTTCGGGCTTTAAAAAAAATTTCGGATGCATTTGAATAGTTATCATACAATTCTCTAAATTTAGAGAATATATTTAATGAAACTACATATATAGGATCTTTTTCAAGTTTTGAAGGATTAAAATTTTTCAGAAATGAAATTAATTTTAAAGAGTCTGAAAACATTGATTTTTTATAAATATCGTCAACGTATTTCTGAATATTGCCCGAATATTTTTTATTTATTGTATTATAAAATGCAGGCAGGTATTTTGCTTCAATATTTTGGTAAAGTAAATTAATTAAGGTAAAGGCAAGTTTTTTTTCGGTATTAAGGTCAAAATTTTTATAAAATTTAATTGCTTCATTAAAAAAGTTTGAGCTGCTAAAGTTTTTAGATTGACTTGAATGGTAATCATTTAATAATGTTTTGGAAGAATAGGCAAAATTAAATATTTCGGCACCTCTTATCAGGCATTCATTTAAAAATTGTAGGGCATATAATGATTTTCGGCGGTCTTCAATAGTTTTCTTAATATTATCGAGTGATGTAGCAAGTTCATTATATCTGATACTATCATTTAACCGAAAGAAGTTTAGCAAAGAGTCTTCAGTTTGTATTTTATCATTTAAAAGGTTGTACATTTTAATGCTGAAATTCTGACCTATAGAAAACTTATAATAATTGGATGAAGCAGCATATTTTGATGCATAGCGTAGTTTAATCTTATCGTTTTTCAACATTTCATCCTGAATAATACCAAGTTTTATATTTCTGATTTTTATTCTGTTAAGGTTAATAATATTAGAGATTTCGTCAATTTCATAGGATGAGCTGTATCTTTGCGAAGAGCCTGGATAACCTAAAATAAATGTAAAATCATTTTCAGAATAACCATCAAGGGATATTTTGAGGTAATATTTTGGGCAAAGAGGAATATTAGCATTTGAATATGGTGCAGGATTTCCGAGAGAGTCGGCATATACTCTGAACAAACTAAAATCTGCTGTATGTCGGGGCCACATCCAGTTATCGGTATCACCTCCAAATTTACCAATTGATGAAGGCGGAGTACCCACAAGTCTGATATCATTATATTTTTGATAAACAAATAAATAATACTGATTTCCTTCATACATTGGTTTCACAATTGCGAAAATATTTTTTTCACGGTTTTCGAACGAATCTTCAATTTCACTGCAGCGTTTATTAATAAGTTTTTGATATTCTGCATCACTTAAAGTGTCTCCGTTGATATTATTAAATAAATTAGTAATATTTTCGGCTTTTAGAAGAAAAGTAATGTCGAGATCAGGAACCGGAATGTCTTCTTCAAAAGACTTTGCCCAGAATCCATTTTCAAGATAATTTTTTTCTAAGGTACTAATTGATTGAACACTACTAAAGCCACAATGATGATTGGTCAAAATAAGTCCTTTATCAGATATAATTTCGCCAGTGCAGCCTTGACCGAAAATTACAACTGCATCTTTTATTGAGGCACTATCATAATTATAAATATCATTTGCCGAAAGCTTTAAACCCATTTGTTTCATCATAGTTTCAATCTGGCCCTGTAAATCAGGCAATAACCACATTCCTTCATCAGCATTAACTTTTATAAAATAAAAACAAATATAAATCAATGTTAAAAATTTTTTCATTTATTATTTCTTATAATTTTATTGATTGTATAATGAAATTCAAATCATGTAAACAATTTTAATATATATGATGATTGTATTTCGTCAAAAAAAAAATCACATTTTTAAACCTATAAAGGTATTAAAAGTTTTTTTTAATTATAAGTAGTATTTTTTTAAAACAATTTGTATAATCATAAAAAATAAAAAAAAATTGCTTTTTTTGTATTAATTTAAATATAATTTAAAAATGAAATATAAATTATTTATAATACTTCTGATTACATTCGGAATATCAATAAATTCAAAAGCCTTTGATGGTTCAATCAGCTTAAATTGTCCTGCATTATTGCTAACAAATATTTCATTAAAAGGAGAATACGCTATAAATGAAAAAATGACTATTAATTTAGGTATATCGTATAAAGCACCTTTTAAGATTTTAACAAGTTCTTCATCATCTGATTCTTCAATATTTTTAAATATTCAAAGATTTACAATTACACCCGAAATACGATTTTACCCAAAGGGATTTTTGAACAATTCGATTTTTTATGGAATATATTTAAGGTATAATATATTATTAACTCAATATTATACAAAAGGATTGGATTATTTGAGCGGTTTAACTATTGACGAATATTATATGCAAAAAATTTATGGCCCTTCAATTGGATTATTAGCTGGTTACAAAATTAATTTCAAAAATTATTTTATTGAAGCTTTTGGTGGTATAGGCCTCGCATATAATACATATTATGAAAAACTTTACTTTATGAGTAAATATGCCGAATATACCGAAGTATTTGACCCTAAAGAAAATATAAATTATCCTTTATTGTTTAAAGGTACACAAACAGTAAAAGACAATAATATGATTACTAAATTTCCTTTTATTATACCTGCATTAAGGTTTGGTATAAACATAGGATTTTATTATTAATGTAAAAGTTTAGTAAAAATTTAATATCTGTAATTAAAACAAACGAAACAATGCACCAAAAATAAATAGAGAATATATGAAAAAGTTTAGAGTAAATATATTAATACTTATTATATCAATAATTATTGCAAGTTGCGAAAAAGAACCTGATCTGAAATATCCGGTACTTACATTTAAGCAATATGTAAAGCAGCTTTTAATAGATGAAAAGTGGTATTATTGGGTTGATGAGGTTAAAAATGTAAACCCTTCAAATTCAATAAGTGATGAGGACTATTTCAATTCATTATTGTATGATTCGCTTGATAAATGGAGTTTTTATACAACATATTCTAAATACGTTTCATATTTTGTTGAAGGTAAATATACAGGGTATGGTTTTTTACCACTGGCCGATAAGGATGGAAATGTAAGAGTAGCATTTGTTTTTAAGAATTCTCCATTTGGAAAAGCAGGTATTAAGCGCGGTTACATAATAAACAAAATTAACGGAAATTCGGCAAGCTTACTATATGCTGCCGATAAATTAAATGATGAATTTGCAAAATTTACATCACATACTTTTGAAATATTGGATTATCAAAAAAATAAAATTACATTATCCCTTAGTAAAGAAGAGATTACTCAGAACACGGTTTTATATTACGATACTTTTAATGTTGAAACACTTAGGATTGGTTATCTTGTATTTCATTCATTTATTGACCCTGCATATGATGAATTGAAGAATGTATTTTCCGATTTTAAACAAAAAGGAATAAATAATCTGATAATTGATTTGCGATATAATGGAGGAGGCTCATTAGGTGTGGCAAAATATCTTGGAAATATTATTGCAGGTAAAAGGGCTGCAAAAAAAATATTTAACACTACCCAATATAATAATTATAAATCAGAGTTTTCATCGAGTGATTTTTTTGAAGAAGACGAAAATTCTTTAGATATTCAGAGTGTTGTTGCGATTACTACAGAATCGACGGCATCGGCAAGCGAATTGTTAATTAATAGCCTTAAACCTTTTATTGATACAAAGATTGCAGGCACACCTTCACACGGGAAACCTGTAGGAATGAGAATTTTTGTTTATTATAATTGGGTTGTAGCACCAATAACTTTTAAGAGTTTAAATGCCAAAGGTGAAGGCGATTATTT
>Ga0123519_10002283_pt1 | contig 32562 bp, 19 predicted proteins | sample YelNatPaOPRAMG02_FD_87396 | JGI IMG/M metagenome (GOLD analysis project Ga0123519, IMG submission 87396) | Hot spring microbial communities from Yellowstone National Park - Yellowstone National Park OP-RAMG-02 (version 2) | ecosystem: Environmental > Aquatic > Thermal springs > Hot (42-90C) ... | reverse complement strand
CATATATTTGATGCCCGCCAACGCGAGTATCTGAGGCATCTGCCATGCGTGACCGGGGAGATCCGTATGCTGAGCAGTAACAGGTCTCACGCCGAATGTTTCGAAAACATAGCGACAACCTTCGATTATTGCACGAATGAGCAGTTCGCCATCGAGTGTCTGTTCCATAGAACCAACGGCTGTCGCACAAACTTCAAGCCGGTTTTCCCGTATCAAGCGATCGGTGGTTTCAGCATATTTCGGAAACCGCTTGAGAAAGTGCTCTATGAACATCGCATATTCGACGGTGAACTTATAGCCTGGATAGTCACCGACTATGGCATCTACAGCGGTCCTTATGATAGAATCGGCGTACGCAAGACACTCGGCTGGGTCGCCGCACCAACCGAGATCGAAATGGGAAGCTGGAACTACAAATAGCTCCCACTGCGGCGGGTTCAAGATTTCATCATGCATATTGCCGAATCTCCCAAAAGAAGTTGTCGGTCGTCGGTAGGCATCGGCGGTGTGGATATTTGCAACCGATATCGACGGTATATGTGACTATGTTATATCAAGGCGACACATTCGGGCAACCGTTTAGAGGCGGATAATCTTGGCTAACAGGGCAGCCAAAGTAGGATTGTTGGGACTGATAATTGCGGCGCTTGCGATTGGAGAAGCGTTGTGCCAAGGCACGAGCAATAAGGCCGAGATGCTTCGTATCTTGACGCAATGCGCAAAGACACAGGTTCAGTCGCAAGCCGCGCATGTCGTGAAGGCGTCCCGAGTCGAAGCAACGCAACTGGAGCTTGATCTTATTTTCTACTCATGGGCATTGAATCAAATCGGCAGACAGGTTGACATCAAGAACCTGGACCTCATTGTTCCCGCGCTGGCCAGAGAACTCAAAGACCAAACTGTAACTTGGGCAATCAATTTCTTCTCAACTGCTGGTGGTGATAAGAGCGAGTCACGACTGCCGCCGCGAGAAGATGAGCGTGTGCAGAAGCTATTTGACTTAAGGACCAGACTCAAATCGGCGATCGATTATAAGAAATCCTCGCCGGTGCAGGCTGTGACTGCATTGCAAGCGGCCGCAGCGCTTTGTCAAGAACTTCACCTCGACCTGGGCGAAGCTTTCGTTCTGAAACAGTTAGGGGATCATTATCTCTACGACATGACCCGCTATGCTTTGGCAGAGGCGTGTTACGAACGTCCAGCTTGGACATTTCCCGCTTATCGATGCTGGGCAGCGAGCGCATCGGTCTACGATGACTTCGCGTATTTGAACGCAGAAACCGGTCGATATGCAACAGCCACCGAATACTATATTGAATCGGCGCGCCACTGGGAGCAACTGGCAAACCAGGACCCAAGCAGATACAGATACAGGAACCTTGCCGGACAACAATACATCAAGGCTGGAGTTACAGCCGGCAACTACGAACGAGCCCTGGAATTAATGCGGAGTAAAGGGCTTGGCCAGATTCAAATTTGGGCAGTAGCGACCAAGTCCTACGACGTGCTCGTCAAAAGCCTCATGGAAGTTGCCGATTTCTGTCGAAGCGCGGGCGACCCAGAGACGTCGTTGGATCTTCTCAAACAAGCTCAGAAAACCTGCGAGAAGCAAGACGATACCTTGCTGACTGCAAAAGTGCTTGAAGGACTGGCAAAGACTTACGCTATTCTGGGCCAATCAGGCAATGCATCCGCAGCACTTGCAAAGCGAAGCCAAGTGCTCAAGTCAACTGCCGCTACAGGCACTGCAGCACTGGTAAAGCTAAGCAGTGATACAAAAATTCCTCGACAGGAACAGACCAGGCTGCTCACATTAGCAGAGCGTGGTGCAAGGGCATACGACGAACTCAACGATCACAGCCGATCCGCCAATGCGTGGCGAAAAACCGCGGATGTCTTCGGAAAAATCGGTGATGCTGACGGCAGAATACGCTGCCTTCGTGCGCTCGGAGCTGCTCTTGATGCGAATGAAAAACCGCGCGATTCACTGGAGGCTCGTCGCGAGGCGGTAATGATGGCTCGCGGAATCGGTCAGAACGCGCTTGCTGCCTCAATAGTGCAAGAGATGATTCAGTCGTTCATTGCACTGGATGACCTCGATAATGCTTTGGAAGGCTTCACCGAACTCGCACCAATAATCGAGGAAGCAGGCAACATTCGCGGTGCAGTGCAGGTTCTGGAAGCCAGAGGATTGTTATTAGCTAAGCATGGTCGACCGGAAGAGGCAATTCGCGATCTGAGCAATGCCAGAAGCCGATATCTTGCTCAAGTGGGTGACGTTTGGGCAGCGGCAAACGTGACCTTGGAGCTGACTCGTGCGATGAGGGTAGCTCAAAAGACTAAAGAAGCAATTGAGACATTGGAAACAACTATAGAGGAACTCGAGTCGAGCTATGGATACGAAAGCTTTGGTTCACGAATGGTCGAGGGAAGATTGAACACTATTCGAGAGCTGTATCGCGAATTGCTCACGAGCTATATTCGCACAGGGCAGAGCGAAGCAGCAACGAATCTCGCCAGAAGAGGAAAACGCCACCCATGGTTCTCCAAACTCATAATGGAAATGCGCGGTGACACTTCAGATTCGACCATATCTGCTTGGGCAAAGAGCATAGACGTAGTGTCCATTGAAGGACCGCAACCCGATGAACAAGACCATCCGGACAGGTTGCTAGCAAAGGACTGGACCGGGTTTGCCGAGTCCTGTTTTCGTCTTGAACGACAGCATCCCAGGGAGTACAGCGCAATGCCAATCGACCCTGTTGAGCTGCTCAAACATCGCGATGGGTTGCCTCAAGGATTGCTAGCAATCGCTTATATGCAGGTCGAAACATCTACATACGTCTTTATCTGCGGGAACAAGACCTCGATCTGCCGACAAATAGGGACGCGCAAGGATTCTATCGATGCTTTGGTAAGCCGCCTGCGACGAACGCTGAAGAATTGTGAAGAAAGTCTGGGAGCGGGTATACCTATACCGCCAATTGTCACATGGCAGGAAGCGGCTTTTATCGAGATCAAAGAACCCTTGAAGGAACTGTATATGAAACTGGTAGCGCCTATTAGGGATGATCTTACAGGCAGCACGCGCCTGGCATTTGCGCTGCCGAACGAACTGGCGGGTCTGCCGATGCACGCGCTCATCTCTTCGGAGAGCGGCTCCAAACCCACATTCTTGGTAGAAGATTTCGAAATAAGCTACCTTGCCCGAGGTATGCTGGACGACCTTATCGGCTCTGAAAGCAGAGGAATAGACCCTAGTTCGGATTCGCTTGTGGTGTTCGCGGATCCCGACGACAATTTGCCCGGCGCGCGAAACGAAAGCGCAAATATTACAGCCGCCTACCCGGTAAGTCGGTCTTTTGTGGGTCGTAGCGAAGCAACGGCAACGAAGTTTTTGGCCGAATGCGCCCAAGCGAGCATTGTTCACATTGCCGCTCACCACAGATTAGACCCCAATCCGACCGGCTTTCAGATTCTGCTGGCGCCAAGTGCTACATCCGATGGCACAGTAACCTTGCAAGAACTTTCCACAGTGCACAATCCCTACCTTCAATTGGTTGTGCTCTCAGCTTGCGATTCGATAGGCTCGACCGATCCGATATCACTTGGTCCGGCGCGAACTGCGGAGTTGTTTTCACTCATAGGTGCGAAATCGGTGCTTGGCGGACTGTGGAAGGTGTCTGATGAATCGGCATCAAAGGTGATGGAAGCATTCTACAAGGGTCTGAGCCGAGGCAAGTCGAGGGCAGAAGCGCTTCAAAGTGCACAAAGAACTGTGATAGAATCTAAACAGTTTGCCCATCCTTTCTATTGGGCATGCTTCGCACTTTACGGAAACCCAAGGTAATGGATGCTCAGGAACTTCTTGAAGCTTATGTAAGCGCGCCGGAAAATGATAGCAGTAAATATTGGGAAGCGCTCTCACAAGTAGTAAGAGCGCTCGTGCACAAAGCCGTCGCCAAGCGGGAGATCGCCGACCTTGAGGACTTCGAAGAGGATTGCGTGGTGGCGATCTGGACTAAGATCAACGCCATGCGGTCTGATGAGAATTCTCCCGGGATCGACAACCTGGAAGCATTCGTGCGACAGGCCGTGCATAACCGCTATTGCGATGCAATCCGCCGCAAGAGACCAAAGTGGTATAACCTGAAGCTGGAACTTATGGAAACTTTCTCCGGCAAGACAGGCGTAGAAGGCTTCGCTATATGGCAGAATCCGGAATCAGGGCTCAGGTTATGCGGCTTTAGCGAGTGGACGGGAAGTCGTAAAACGGCTTCGGCCCGGTGTCGAGAAATATCCGATAACCCCGCCAAGTTCGCCTCGAATTACCTGGGAAACCGTGACCCTCAAGAATTACCGACGTGGCAACTCGCGGCTGCAGTGCTGGACTATTGCGGTGGGCCAGTAGATATAGATACCCTCACAAGCTGCATAGCAGAGATCACTCACGCCAGAACCGAAGAACCACTTTCAATTGATGTGCAAGCAGGCGGCGACGAAGACGCTGCGGCTCCCGTGGATTGGTTGATCTCGCCGGATACCGATGTAGAGAAACAGGTTGTAGACTCCGAATGGTTCGGCCATATTATAGATTGGTTTTGGAAAGAGTTCTTGCAGCTTTCGGTGAAGCAACGAAAAGCCATGGTATACGGAATGTCGGGCGATCAGGTTATGGCGTTGTGTTCAACGCTTGGAATGCGAGAAGTTGCTAAATCGCTGGAAATATCGCCGGAGCAGTTGGCGTCTCTAATAAATAAGCTACCATTGCCGGATGTTGTAACTGCTGAGGAATTGGGAATACAAACGCGAGCGGTGCCCAGCGTCAGGTTCAAAGCTTGGGGGAGGATAAGGCGAAGGATAAGAAAGTCGCCGCTTGTGATAGATGAATAGTTGTGCTCTAAGAGCAAAGCCGACCTGTTGCAATTACAGGTTGTCAAGACCTTATGCTGTTTGACGGCAAGATTATGAGCAAGTTTGCGTCTTTTAATTCAGTAAGGTACGCAAGACAATGAGAGAATGCATAGATAAATTAGAGCTCGAAAAGTTTTTGCGCGGAGATTTGGATCCGGAGCGAATGTTGACGGTGGACTGCCACATTGCAGAATGCGATGCGTGTCGGTCCCGACTTACTAGCTTGCCGGAGTTTGCAAAAGCCTCCGTTGCTTTCGGTACTATGGCTATCGGCGCAGACGGCTGTCCGGAGTATGAAGAATTGTCAGCATTTCTTGATGGCACGCTTGCCGAAGCACATGCCCGGATAGTAGCTGCGCACGCAAATACGTGTGAACTTTGCAGCCGAGACCTTGAGCGTATGCGTGAGCTGCGGTCTCAAGCATTGCTCAGAGAGAAAGTAACGGTTCGGCCCGGAATGACTTTGCGACACTCTGTGAGCAAGCCAAGCGTTTGGAAGCGGGTATTCGTTGGCGCAACGGCTGTGGCCGTCATTGCTTGGCTAACCGTTACATTAATCGGGTTGGACTTAAGATCAGGCGAGAAACAGCTTACAGCAAAGAAGCCGCCAGCGGTTCCTACAGTAAAAGTGCCGAAGAGCGTACCGGAGACCCCGTCAATTCCCAGTGCCAAGCCGGACAAACCGATCTTGGCTCAGAAACAGCCTGTACCCAAGACTACAACAACTTCTAAAGATCAAGCGTTGCCAACGGTTACAGCATCAAAAGTCGTATTGCGTGACGGCAACTATCGCGTGGTTGCAAAGAACGGCAAACTCGTTCTCGCCGAGATAGACGGAACGGTCGTCAAAACACCACTTGAGGCAAGAATAATGGCGGCTATCGAAGAGAAGCTGCGCACTGGAAGAATCAAGCCGGCGGAGCCGGTAAGAGTTGCAATGAACACGACGCTCAGAGACCAAGAAGGTTATACGCCTCCTCCGACCGCTCCAACACCGGTCTCGCCGGATAACAAGATAGTGCTCACAGACAAACCAATGCTTGTGTGGTCAAAGGTAGACCTTGCAGAATTGTATCGAGTGGTAGTAAAGACTGCTGACGGTAATGTAGTGTTTGAGCAAGAGACCGATCGAAACTCCGTTACCGTTACAAAGCCTCTTCAGCGCGGGGCTGAGTATAGCTGGCAGGTAGGTGTGCGATTCAGTGCTGGCGATGAGTGGACTAATTCGCGGGCAGTGCGATTCCGAGTGTTGTCGGATTCCGACTACGCAGCGATTCAGAAAGTAAAGAGTCAGTTGCCGGGTTCTCACCTGGCACTGGGCGTTGCTTACGAAGCGTTCGGATTGTATGATGAAGCCGCTGCAGAGTATCGTGCGCTTGCAAGGGCCAACCCGAACTCGACCTTGGCCAGAGATATGCTGCGGAAGACTGTCGAAAGCGCAAGATAACTCTAGTAACTTCAAGGAGCTAATCTCCCATCGGACGAGTATTGTGCCAACTATTAGCGCACATCATCCTGAATGTTGATGCCCTGGTCTTTTCCTCAGGGCTAACGCATCTTAGCAAGCAGCCGGGTTACTTAGAGAGGTGATTTTCCGTAGAGATGTGTAGTATCACTCAAGAATCGGAGTAAGATCACCCTTGACTGAGTCATCAGATTTCTTTTCTCATTTTTCAGTATTGCCGGACCCGAGGATAGACCACACAAAGAAGCATCTGCTCATGGATATTCTCTTCATCTCTGTGTGCACCATCATCTGCGGTGGAGAGACTTACACGGACATGGAAGAGTTCGGCAAAGCTAAAGAAGACTGGCTGAGGAAGTATCTTGAGCTTCCAGGTGGCATACCCTCTCACGATACGTTCCGGAGGGTATTTTCTCTTCTTGATCCAGAGGCATTCTCCAACTGCTTTATCAGCTGGACCCAGGCAATACACAAGGCGACAAAAGGAAAGATTATAGCTCTTGATGGTAAGACCATCCGCCACTCTTTCGACACCCTCACTGGACAAGCGGCCCTGCATATGGTGTCTGCCTGGGCAACTGAAGCTGGAATAGCCCTGGGGCAGATGAAGGTAGACTCCAAATCAAACGAGATAACTGCTATTCCAAAGCTACTGGATCTTCTGGATATCAAGGGCTGCATAGTGACAATGGACGCTATGGGATGCCAGAAGGAGATAGCACAGCAGATCATCAAAAAGGGTGGTGACTATGTCATCTGCCTCAAGGGCAACCAGGAGAGCCTCCATGATGAGGTGAAATACTTCTTTGATGAGGCCATATCTCTTGGTTTCAAGGACCTTCCTTTCCGCTACTTCGAGAGCATAGAAAAGGACCACGGCAGGATTGAGACTCGCAGGTGCTATGTAGTGGAGGATTCTGCTATAGAGTGGCTTGGGGAGACAGGACACTGCTGGCCTGGCCTTAAGAGCATAGCAGCAGTGGTATCCGAAAGAAAGGTTGGTAAAAAGACAAGCATCGAGACCAGATACTTTATAAGCAGCATCAAAGGCAGCGCAGAGAAGTTTGCAGGGGCAGCAAGATCTCACTGGGGCATAGAAAACTCCCTGCACTGGGTGCTTGATATGACCTTAGGCGAGGACAAAAGCAGGGTCAGGCGGGACAATGCTCCGGAGAATCTGGCCCTCTTGCGCAAGATCGCCCTGAACCTGGCAAAACGTGAGACTTCTTCCAAGTCAAGCATGAGGGCTAAGCTGAAACGCGCAGGCTGGAACAACTCATACCTTGAAAAGCTGCTTGTCAGCTAAGATGCGTTTGCCCTGGTCTTTTCCTTGACACTCCCGCATCTAATATCTATAATCATCACTGATAGGATGGCTTGGTGCTGATTCGCAAACGGAACTCGTTAGAAGAGTTCCGTTTTTCATGTTAGACATTATATTCCGGCAAGCTGCTTTGGTTTGCCGTCTGTGGTACCGTTGAAGGTTTCAAAGACGCAAATCAGCCTTTGACATGCTCAAGGCATCCAAAGACGAACAAGAAGTTCAGATGTCAAGAAACTGGAATAGCCCCAGGCAAACGAGGAGTGAGAACCCGAATGGCCGAGCGCAAATACGAGTTTAGAGAGATCGAAAGGAAGTGGCAGGAACGCTGGCAGAAGGCCGATCTCTTCCGCACAGAAGACACAACCGATAAGCCAAAGTTCTACGGTCTCGACTTCTTCCCCTACCCTAGCGGAGCTGGTCTATCGGTCGGACACTGCCGCAACTATATTCCAACGGACGTCGTTTGCCGCTACAAACGGATGCAGGGCTTCAACGTGCTGCACCCGATGGGTTGGGATGCATTTGGCCTGCCTGCTGAAAACGAAGCCATTAAGCAGCGCAGTCATCCGAAGAAAACCGTTCCGCAATATATCGCAACCTATAAGCGGCAGATGAACCTAATCGGCATCGGGTACGACTGGTCACGCGAAATCAACTCCTCGAGTCCGGATTACTACAAGTGGACCCAGTGGATATTCTTGCTTCTCTACAAACGAGGGCTGGCATATCGGTCGTTTGCACCGGCTAATTGGTGTCCCTCGTGCTCTACAGTGCTTGCCAACGAGGAAGTCAAGGACGGTCGATGCTGGCGATGTGATACGCCTATCGAAAAGAAAGACCTTCCGCAGTGGTTCTTCCGAATTACTGCCTATGCGGATCGGCTGATTGACGACTTGGACATAATCGACTGGCCTGAATCCATCAAGACAATGCAGCGGAACTGGATAGGCCGCAGCGAAGGGGCTGAGGTAATCTTCCATTCCGAACAGGGTGACGAGATAGTTGTCTACACCACCAGACCAGATACTCTTCGGGGCGCAACGTTCATGGTGCTCGCGCCGGAACATCCATTGGTCGATAAACTCACCACACCTGAAAAGCGAGCTGAGGTAGAAGAGTATAAACGCTATGCCCAGCGCCAGACAGCTATTGAGCGTCAGACCGCCGAACGAGAGAAGACCGGTGTGTTCATAGGCGCATATGCCGTCAATCCGGTTAACGAAGCTAGAATACCAATTTGGATTGCAGATTATGTAATGATGGGCTACGGCACAGGTGCGATTATGGCTGTGCCTGCACACGACGAACGCGACTTCGCATTTGCTCTCAAGTTCGGAATACCCATCATCCCCGTTATAGACCGCATTGACGGATTGGCCAAATCTAGTGTATGCAAGGACTGCGTCAGAGACGGTTTTGATGCAGTCATGGAAAAGTCGCACATTAGCTTTGAGGAACACGGCGAGAAGTACCACGTCGTTTTGATGGGCGATGAAGAGATAAATACCTTTATCAACCTGCTGAAAGAACACGTCAAGGAAGATCGATGGGCTGCTGTCGTTGGCGCACGTTGGACGTTTGTATTTGCTGACGAAGTCTTGGCATTTGACTCATACGATGCAGAAAAACACATCTTATCGCGCCTGAAGGAAATTGACCCACGTGTTGGCGACGCTAGAACGCTAATGGAACTGCTTTTCCGCGAGCAATTCCTACGGGATGCGCTCTTTCATGCCGAATATGGTGACATGATCAATTCCGGTGAGTTCTCCGGCACTCCAGGCGCTAGTGCGAAGAAGAAGGTCACGGAGTGGTTGGAGGAAACCGGGAAGGGAAAGTATGCCGTCAACTACAAGCTTAGAGACTGGCTCATCTCGCGTCAACGCTACTGGGGCGCACCAATCCCAATTATACACTGCCCAGATTGTGGTGAAGTTCCCGTTCCGGAAGAAGATCTCCCTGTGTTGCTTCCTGATGTCGAGAACTATCAACCCACGGGTACCGGTGAGTCGCCGCTTGCAGGAATTCCGGAATTCGTCAACACTAGCTGTCCCAAGTGCGGAAAGCCTGCGAAGCGCGAAACCGATACAATGGGCGGATTTGCGTGCTCCAGTTGGTATTTTCTGCGATATGTGAGCCCTCATTTGGACTCCGCACCGTTTGATAAAGACTTGGCTGCTTACTGGCTTCCGGTTGACCTCTACGTCGGCGGAGCCGAGCATGCCGTAATGCACCTGCTTTACGCCAGGTTCTGGACCAAAGTGCTGCACGATGCTGGATGGGTCCCGTTTGTCGAACCATTTGCGAAGCTCATGAACCAAGGGATGGTGCTTGCCTACACACCACACCGGACGCTTGAAGCTGGTGAGACCGGCGAGGCGGAAGAAGCCGAAGGCATTGAAGAAGAAGACCACGACCTTATTCCACTTTTCCCTGAAGAAGTGGAAAAATACGATCCCTCCAAGATTGTCTGGAAGTGGGTGAAGATGTCGAAGTCGAAGCGCAATGTCGTTACCCCGGACGCTATGGCAGAAAAGTTCGGAGCCGACAGTTTGCGCATATACGAGCTGTTTGTAGCACCGTTCGAAGAAGCGATCCAGTGGTCTGAAGAGGGTATGAACGGCGCCTTTAGGTTCATAGGGCGCGTGTGGCGACTTATCACCGAATGGGCTGACCGCTTTGATCCGGATTGGCGATCTAAAGTTGCTCAAGAAGCACTTGAAGACCAAAGTGCAAAAGCCCTGCGACGTAAGACACACCAGACTGTCAAAAAGGTCACACAGGATATCGAAGATTTTGCATTCAACACCGCTGTGGCCGCTCTTATGGAATTGGTAAACGAGATGTATTCGTTTGCTCAGTCCATCTCGAGTGGTGATTCACAGACTGCGAACTACGCAGCGACAATGAGCGAGGCCATCGAAAATCTTATCCTGTTGCTTTCACCAATGGCTCCGCATATAGCAGACGAACTTTGGGAAATGCTTCCTTCCTGGCCCGGCAAGCGTGAGTTCACCTTATTGGAATCTTGGCCGACCTTCGATGAAGAAGTTGCAAAGGCCGAGGAAATTGAGATAGTAGCACAAGTGAACGGCAAAGTGCGAGACAGGATGGTTATTCCGGCAGATGCCGATGAAAACACAATGCGCGAGCTTGCTCTAGCTTCTGAGCGCGTTCAAGCAGACCTCGCCGGGAAGAGCGTGAAAAAAGTGATAGTGGTCAAGGGCAAGCTTGTTAATATAGTAGCCGGCTAACCTTTTCTCTGCGGGCATCTTAATTCGGCTTTTGTATCAAGGCGTCAAAGTCGTCTGTTACATTGTCTGAAATTACGACATCGCCTTTTGACTCGTTAATTATGCTCTTGCCATAGCGCAGCCTGTTGCCGATCACCAATCCGCTTTGAACTCGTGATGTTATTCGGATTTGCGTTTTCAGACTTCCATCCCCGAGTATGAATGATGGCTTGTTGTCGGTTCCAAACTCGGATCCTTGTACTGAAAAGGATGTGCAATCGACAAGTAGAGCAGGTGAGCGATCGCCGAGTGTATCCCAGAACTCAAATGTGCAATCGGTAAAGCTAACACGGCCCCTGCCTGCAGCCTCCACGAGAGAACGCGTTCCAGGTACCGGAGAAAAATTGCACTGCACAAAACGAACCGGTTGAGTGTTTGTCTCTTCGATCCGACTGGCCTTGCCCTTGAACACACACTGGCTGAAGCTCAATCCCGAACATTCCTCTACTATGATTGGAGTGTCGCTTTCGTCTATTCCACAGTGAGAAATCTGCACGTAGTTCGGCAGACCGGCGCGCTTGCCATTTCCGCCCATGCCACGGATGAACCGAAAACCGATTTTTACTCCCAATGCAAAGCAATTATGCATCCACACCCAGTCCGCTTTTCCGATCAGGAATGCCTCGCAGTTTGCGAGCTTCCATTTGTCCATCGGTCCCTGATATGTAAAGCCAAATGTCGTGAAGTGAACGTTGGAGATACGCCCGACGTCGACGCAACCATCCAGATAGATTCCACGCTTGAGCACTGAACCATATATCCCGTCTATATATGGCCGTGAGCATGGATACGTGCCAAAGTCGATCCCCTGGTATGCTCGATAGAATAACACGTCAATCACCCGACAATCCTCGGCCAGGCCGCGAATAGTCCAGGGATATGGAACCGGTTTATCGGAATCGGCCGTTTGTCGCGGATACTCAATGACAATTCCCTTAACTCCCGCACCTCCTTCGAGAGTAATAAAAGGTGTGCCTGCTTCGTCTCCGTGACCCTCGACCACCTGTAACACTGTTCCTATGCGCCGTCCTGGAGGTCCTTGCCATGAGCCAACAAGAGTGACGCCTGAGGGAACGCGAATGTGGCCAGAAAAGTAGTAGACTCCGGCCGGCGCATAAACCGTTTCCCCGGTTTTTCCGGCCTTATCCAGCGCTCTTTGAAACGCTTGTGTGCAATCGGTTTTCGCATCTGCGACGGCGCCAAAATCTATTACGTTGATGGCAAATTCGAAGCCCAAAACAGGCTGTGCGAACAAAAGACTTGCGAAAATCATTGGAATAAGCATGCGATAAATCATTTGAATGCATCCTCCCATTGCCGGATTCACCATCATGCGCAGCCGAACCTCCACTTGCCTGCACATCACTGTGAACAAAATGCCTGGTTCAGCCGATAATAGTCACGGCACTGCCAGCCGAAATTTGGGGTTGACAGCAAGCAATTTATGCGATACTCTGCAGTAGGGTGCGATGGTGTTTTCCTACATCATCGGCGGCAGCAGGCAAGATTCAAGGGAACCAAGGTTCCCAAATTTGCTTTTATTTTAGCGTAACCGTTTCCGCAACAATTGAACAGGTGGCGGATTCGAGAACTAGACAGGAGGTGATGCCTTAGACGTCGACTTAGGCAAAGGCGCGTTCGAACGAGAAATACGTTCCGTGCGCCAAGTTAAACACCCCAGCGCATTGAACGTTATTGGCGCTATGTGTGTTCCAAAGGGTTCTCTCCCGGTTTAGTTATTGTTTGCAGTATCATAAAAACGATTTAGTTTAACGTTGATTGAATGAATAACGAACCGGGTTGTAGAGCGCCCGGCGGTTTTGAAATCCGAATTGAGGGGGTTAGAAGAAAGGAGAAACGCGATCACTATGAAAACCAAACTTTTGATCTTGGCGGTGGCAATACTGGCCTTCGTGCTGGCAAGCTCGGTCATGGTTTCTGCAGCCCGCATACTAGGCAGATATTATAAGCCAGTATGGTCAGATTACATTGACCCGCCACCCTATTACCAACATTGCTACGAGACCATTTTTAAAGGCATAGCAGGAGTGGCTGTATCGGCAACCCGGGAAGGCGATTTGCCTTTGGGTGGAGCTGCTGGCACGGAGACTGCGACTGGCGAACCGGTCGGTTATTACGAGTTAAGCGTCGCAGCCAGCAATACACAAAAATATGCCGTTATGTTCCACGAAGCCGACCAATGGGGACCGACTTTGATCCTAGATCAAATAGTTCCCACCAGCACAGGGGAACTGCGTTTGTATCCTTATGTAAAGTATCAAAACGTTACTAACGGCATGGCTTGGGACGTAAACCCTGCCGGAACTTGGTCGCAGTCGTTTGTAGCAAAAGGCGATTATGTCACACAAGTAGGTTTGCATCAAACTCAAGAGTTTGGCCCTACAGTTGAGGTCTATATCACAGCAGACGTTCCCGGACCGAAGTCACAGGCAATTGGCCCAGTCAGATCGGTGCCGACTGATGTTGTAAATCCGTCTTCAGTCTACTGGAGTGCTGGTGAAGTACCGACGACACCGGGCAGAACCTACTGTGTGAACGTTTTCAACCCGAACGGTTTCCAAATGTATGTAGCCGGATCGCGGATTCAAGGCGGTGTTGTCTATCCCGACGGCCGCGTTTGGAAGGACTATCAGCCAGCTCCGACTATGGTAACCAACTGGGGAGTAATGCCCACGGCTGGGTTGGAGATGACCATATACGACGACACCGAAGGCTATTACTCGGTAGTTAACACAAGCAAGTATAACAAGCCCAGGAATAGTCCTCTTGTGTTGGAAACAGGCTGCACTGTTGCCGGTCAGACGTTTAAGGCTATGGGTACCAGCTTGCTCTCGTTTAGCTGCAGAGTAGGGAATACAAGCCATTCGGGCGGAGTGCTTGAGGTCAGGTGCTATCAAAGTCCGGGGCCGAACGGCGAAGGCGTAAATCAAGTTGGCGTAGCAAAGTATATTAAAGTCGGCTACGAGTGGAACCGGGCTGGTTGTGTCTGGAAACCTGGCGAAGTTCCGCTTACCCCCGGACAGAGCTACTACATTAAGGTAAAGTGCTCCAACGGTGGAACGTTCGACATCTGGAGAACATCCACAAACGAATATGGAGGCGGCGCTTTCTACAAGAACGGTAACGAGATGCCCTATGACCTATCGACCACCATACTTACCGAGAAATTCAACGGTAGTATGAACCAGACTCGGGTCAAAATCTCCAACATCAACGTAACGAGGGGCACAAACTCGGCCACGATAAGTTGGACGACTGACGTTCCCACTGACACTAACTATGTAGAATGGGGTGAAGACACTCCGTATACCAAGCGCACTGATGGCGCTGCCGGAGGAACGAGCCATTCCGTAACGCTAACTAACCTGTTGCCCGCAACTCAGTATCACTATCGCGTGGTCAGCAAGACTGCTGGGCGTTTCGATAGTTACTCTCGCGATTTCGTGTTCGTAACGAATCCCGATTCGCCTAATTTGCTCGCTAACCCTGGCTTTGAGACCGGATTGCAGGCGCCTTGGGTTCGTTTCGACATTTGGCCTGACGGCAGCCGCGGTGTAAGGAACTATCCGTGGACACCTAGTGGCGAGCCCAGTTTCTTCGGTTTCCAAGCGCATAGTGGAAACTTCTTCTATGCAAACGCATTCCAGGGAGGCACTCCAAGCAAAGGTGGCTTGTATCAACGAGTACCCGCTACGCCTGGCGATATTATGGTTTTCCGCGCTTGGGTTATAACCTATCGCACCGATCCGTTCCCTGTGAGTTTTGACTACGAGGTCTCTGCACGCGTGGGAATCGACCCGACTGGCGGAACCAATCCTACATCCAGTAACGTGGTATGGGGACCGTGGATTACAGCACAAGACATCGTAGGCGCCGCTGCAGAGGGAACTGGCAAAGGTAGCTGGACAGAAGCTTACGTTAAAGCCACCGCTGCATCGAACTACGTCACTGTGTTCATGATGGCTGGTGCCGAAGCTCCTACACGGTGGCAGAACTGGGGCTTTGACGACGCTATGCTGACCAAGGTAACTGCGCAGCAGGTTTCGCGGATCGGAGATATTGCGTCGCTGCCTGATGGCACGATGCTGCGCATCACCGATAAGGTCGTAACCGCTTCATCTCTTCAGATAGGCGCCAACTACATTGAGGAACCGGACCGAGTTGCCGGTATTCGCGTAGAGATGAACGATGCCTTGACTGTGGGCAACAAGGTAACTATCCAAGCCACCAAGGGCACCAAGCCTTCAGGCGAGCCTTATCTGTATGATGCGGTAGTGCTTTCCGATGTCCCGGATGCCGAGCTTAAGGTACTGACCGCTCGCGCAAACGCTCTGGACACGAAGAAGCTTGGTCCCAGCACGGTTGGAATGTTGATGCAGGCGGTTGGGAGGATCAACGTCGACTGGAACTTCAATTACTACATTACCGATGGGTCGCTGCCCGGATACGGACTTAAGATTCGGATCGATCCTCTCTTTATGACTCCAGAACCGGGAGCAATGTATAAGATCACCGGTATAGTCAGCCTGGAGGGTACGGCGCCTAACGCGACTCCGGTTCTGTGTCCGCGAAGCGACGCTGACGTGGTAATTGTTCCTGAGTCCTAACTGCTGCAGTTGAGCTTTTCCAACGCAGAGAATTCTGAACTGAGATATCTGGGTTAGGGAAAGTCAGAAAGACCAACGGGGCAGGATGTTCGGATCCTGCCCCATTAGTTTCCTCTATTGCGATGGCCTCAAACGGATGTAGTTTATTACCTCGATTGTTCCAAGCGCTTCCTTGGCAATGCGCTTAGCAGCTTCGCGTTGATATGGCGAGGTAACAGTTCCTCGCAAGGTAACTTTTCCTGCATGCACTTCAACTTCGATGTTTGACGCATCCACCTCGTCGCTTGCCTGCAGCAGCTCTAGGATTTCATCCCTAAGCTGCGCGTCGGATCGGCACACCGTAGCCACAGACGGTCCAATTTCATCAGACGTATAAAACCCCTCCGGAGGTCCTTTTCTTGTCGGCTCAAGTGCCGGCCTATCAAGACGCAATTGGACACCCGAAGCTCGCGGTCTGCGGCTCGCAGGGGATTCGATGGGCCTTTGAGGTGGAGCGCTCTCTTCCCAAAACTCCCGAATATCCTCAGGCAATTCAGATGCAACATGATCTGCTGCGCCCGGAGTTATCTGCTCTTGAATAGTCGTAAAAACAGCCCGGGCAACTTCCGCAGCTTCATTGCGCCCCGCCAGGCCACAGGTTGTTCGGATGCGATCCAAGAACTCATCGAGGTCCATCCGCTCGAACTCGACTTCCTCCACACCAGGATGGCCTGTCGGAGGCGACTTCCACAATTCCCGTATCTCGTTTGGAAGTTGCGCCGCCATGTTGTCGCCAGTATCATGTGATATCCTGGCACGAAGAGCCTGCAAAACTGAGGCTGTGGCGGCTATGACTTGATCGCGTCCGTGAATACCGGATCTTGTTGAAACTCGCTTGAAGAACTCGTCTGCGTCCATATCAATCCTCCCGCTTATGACCCGCACTCATTATTACCGGTTGGGGGAGTTTCTATGCGCTATATATATTTTGCTCAACCTATTTGACTTCGAATCCAAATCGGCACAGACGCAGACAATTTTAAGTCGAGTTTGCTTTGCAAAACGCGGTATTCTTTTCTTATCTCATTGCCGCAGGATACACATCACGCACCCTCAGCAGACTACGAACGTTCATTCCGTCATAGTAACAGGAACTAATGCCGGTGACCACCACGAATCCCCACCCCTTGTCGAACTCTACACCGCTGGGAAGGCGACACAGGACAGGTCCGCTGCCGTCATCCAGAAGGAAGTCGGAATCGCTGATCAGAGTTGGTTTTCCGCAAACTCTAACCAAAAGACCGATGTTGTTCAGTCCTACACCTCCGTAGACACCTCTTTGTCCGGTACCATCAATAGCATCATACATCCAGTCTCCGCCTCCGAGCTGCTTGTTGGTCAGACCAAGAGGTGCAAGCGCAAGAGTTCCATTACCTCCGACAATAGTGCCGCAAACGACCCTTTCGGAATCTGGAGTCGTACCCATACGGCCTTCGACTGTTACACGCGAGTCTTGCAGGACTCCACAACCCGGCTCTACGCGAATGCCCATGGTTCGATCTTCGGTCTCGACGTAGAAACAGTCCTCGAACGAGGCCGTAACAATACCGTTTATTGTAACAGGCCGCTTGTCCACAGTGAGCTTAGCGTCGCCGATTGTACCGGCTACTATTTGCAGACCATCGGATGAAGTCCAGTCGCTCCAGAAACCGACCTTGTTCTGTGCGCGCACTCTGAAGTAATATGTGGCGGTCGCTCCAGGTGCCGTCCAAGAGTAAGAAGTAGATTCGGCACCCAAAGTCTGCGTATCTGCGATTGAAGTGAACTGAGGATCAGCAGCAATCTGAACTTGATACGCAAGCAGCCCAACCGGATCCGTACATGCCGACCAAGTGGCGGTGACATGCTTATCGCTGGGATTTGGATGATCCGCCCAACGAACCAGAACCGGTGCCGCAGGGCCGGATGTCCGAACGTATACTTTCTGCGAACGGCTCGACACTTTTCCTGTCGCGTCTTTTACTTGAAGGTAGACTGTCTTAAGCCCTTCCCCAGGCAACAAGTTATAGATCAAGTAGGTATCTAACGTGGAGGCTCTGGCTACCTGGTGCCAGATAGTCGACATGTTTTCCGCTGCACCAAGCCTATAGGCTGTAATGCCAGCGCCGCTATCCGAAGCGGTCAACCGCACTTTTACGTCGTGCCTGGTGACACATGGCGTGTTATCGGGCAAAGTCGTCTTTCCTTGAATTTGGAGATTGGTAATGGAAGGGCCAAACTCGTCTTTCAGAATATACATTGTCGCCGATGATCTGTTACCGGCCTCATCTTGCACCTGGGCACATAGATCGTACGGTCCATCGGCGGTCGGCAGTGAGTACATCAACTTTGCACACCCAGGAAAGACCATTCCCGGTAGTGCGTATAAGTCATAGTCCAACCAAGGCATAGATTCGATTGTACTGCTCAGCCCAACTCTGACCCCTTGCATTCCACTGGTTGCATCTCTCGCGCGAACCAGTAGCTGCATGCTGCCGGATTGGATTACGTATCTGCCGTTGAGAATCGCCGGCTCGCCCAAGATTTCGCATTCGAGCTGCGGTTGAACGGTATCTTTTATAACGCCGGCTCGCAAAATCGGACTTTCACCGGAAGGCACATAACTGGGATGCTTAAGCTGGAACGCCACAGTCTTTGGACCATCTCCCACAGGCAGCGAGACTGATACGTACGGATAGAACGGCTCCCAAGGCGTTGTAATCTCAATCGGAATGGTATCCGAAGCCACATAGCGCATTTGGTTTGCCGGCAACATCAAACGGAAGGCAAGATCCAAGCGCTCTGGGCCTTCCCCGTCAAGCGAAGACCACGAATAAGCACCTCCCTCGCCAATCTCAGCTACCCAAAGTTTTCCGTTCGGATATGCGTCTTGATTGTGCAACCATGCTCCGAAAAGATAAAATCTCGGGAAAGCTCCTCCCTGTGTGTATGGTCGCGCCTTGGCAACCAAGAAGTACACGCGGCCCGCTTCAAGAGCCACCGGAGTTTGAAAAGCTACATCAACAAAGCCGCCGTCAGCCAATGCAGAATCCACTCTGCTTGAGGTTACCAGCGTGGAGTCTGCAGGTGAAGAAGCGCTCGTAGCACCTGGCGGTGCAATGCGAAGTTCAATCTCCAGTAGGCCGTTCGAGCTGTACGCATCCCTTAACGCCGTCAACCCCGCTCCGCATATTGTCATTGCAGACTGCGGAATAAAAGACTGCGCCGCAGCAGTAGTCTCGCTTGCAGTGGAATTGGAACTGAATGCCTGAGTCTGGATTGGCGAATCGGCGATAATCCCCGAATAGACCTTTACATTTACGGTGTTCTCGCGAGTATAGACAGATAAAGGTACTCCCGCGCTCGATTCCAATGCGATTCGGGCAGAAGCCGTAACATTAATACTGTCGGAAACTACCGGACTCCAGTTTCCGCATGCGTCCAAGAACTTCGCGTATACCGTCCTTGTTCCGTAACCGGGAGCAAGCGACCAAATCATCTCATTAGCATAGGGCAACGGTGCCGACCAATTGGTACCATCATTAGATAGGCTTACTGCGGCAACAGTCCCGCCTGCCGGATCTGTTGCTGTAAAGGTAAGCAATACGCCGCTCTGTGAGGTAGTTTCTTCGCCGTTGTTAATGATCACTGAGCCGGTTGGCCCTTGCCTGTCCAACCTGATGCTCGCCGAGACAACTCCACTCCAGTTGCCTGCTCCGTCCTTGAACTGGACACTGACTGTTCGCTGGCCATCCTCATCGCGCAGAGTCCATCCGGAGGGACAGGACGGCACTTCAGGACCCCAAGCTTCACCATCATTGGCAAATCTCATACTGGCGATCCCATCAACATCCTCAGCCCATGCGCTAATTTTCACAGTCCGACTGTTCGTATAGATGTTTCCTCCACCTCCCGATGTTGCCTCGAGAGTGAGGTGACCTGTTGTATCGAAGGCTGTGTCACGATCAATTAGTATATCGCCAAGATTCAGGGTCTGACCGGGTGAGAGGTTAACACTGATCTCTCTTGAATAGTAAAACGGATGCTCAATCTTGAGTGTGTAAATGCCAGGAATGACCCTTGTGAAGGCAAACTGGCCCATATCATCGCACGCAGTGCAATAGACCCCCATAGATACAGTCGTCGGCCTTTCATTGGTTGATCCTGGAAGCGGCGGTGCAGGCCGAATCGGTTCTCTAGTCCGTCTATCCAGCACTGTACCGCTTACACTGGCCATTGCAGGCAATGTGATCTCTTCAAGCACGTAGGGCACTACCCCGGTAGCTTCGTGTAGGTTGATCTCCGCCGTTGTATCAAGATAGTTCACTGTTGGCTTGGTACACACAAAGACCGCATACAAACCGGCAGGCAAGTCGAATCTAACTTTTCCGTCCGGTCGTATCGAACCTTGATACAAGGCTGCCCCCCACGTGTACTTTTCTCTTGCATAGATTCGCGGTCTATTTTCAGAGTCTACATCCAGCACGTTCTGCGGTTGCAATACTGTGCCTTGCGAATTCTTCAGCCAGAGCTCAATACTTCCCCACTTCCTCGTGATGTTGAGTTCTTTTTCAGCTACGTTATTCTCTCCGAGCACTTCGCCAATATTATGATCTGGATTCACCTCGACTCGAATTTGCTTGATCCCGGCAGACATAGCCCAGAAGGCCACATCATAAGTCTTGGTTTCGTGCCCGGCGAAGCCCGAGGTGAGATAGGCTGAGGCCACCGGCAGGTTGTCGACAAAGACAGTAACCACTTTCTTAAACGGGTCAGCAGGGATGCTTGTGCTGCTCTGATTTACAACTTTGATATGAGCCGTTATCCGGTCAAGAACGGCCGGATCTCCGGGATGAGGCGCGCCAGATATGCCTGAAACGCTCTCCGCAGTAAACGACACACCTTGCGGGACAACAACCAGATCGGCTGCGGACTGAGTTATTGGAATAGGCACCTCCAGTTTGTTCGACTTCAGGTCTGTGCAGATATACCACTGGCCAACATACTCCCAGATATCCAAACTATTGCTGCTGACGGTTAAGCCGAACAATTCGAGTTCCATGCCCATCCGCTTTTCCATGCGCAACAGATACATAAGATTCTTTAACGAAAGCTTCAGACACTGTCCTTCTTGGGCGGTAGACGGAACTTCGACGTCAAAAGTCCAAGTGCCGCCTTGGTACCAACGACAGTTCTCGGCATCGACAATCGTGGTGTAGTTTGACACAGTTCCGTCGGCGTTATACATTCCTTCAACAACGATGTCGGCTTTGACCTCGTCGCCTGTAATTCTCAATCCGCCAGTTAGTGTTAACGGAATATCTATTGGGCTTTCATTGTCTTCGCCGCTTTGCGAGCCTGTACCTTCATCACCCGCAGGAATCATCTCCCCCAAATTCAGGAAATCGATACTGTCGTCGCCCCACAATCGCTCTCCATTGAGAGGAGTAACACCGTCAACTCTGATGCGCAGTCCCCAATCGGGAACATACGGTATGGTGTAGGTATTCTCAAGCTCGTAGTCCACCCAAGGGTTCGGCCTGACAAATTCTTTGCCCCATATCTCAAACCCAAAGTTGGATTGAATTTCCGTAGTAGCCAGGTCGATCGGAGTCATAGCAATTTTGAGCGGGAAAGATCTGCCGGCGATCACAAGAGCAGGATCCCAGGAAACTTGAACGAGCATCCCCATTGTTAGCTCATAAGGACTTGCACCCAGAACGCACACGAACTGCAGCCTGTGAGTGCCGAGCGGATTGGGAACATCAACCGAACAATCTACGTTCAGGGCGTCGCCGCTCTTTTCGTGGAAAGCGATCGTGTTGCTTACAACATCCCAGCCGGAAGGAGGAATAAAAGGGCCAGCCTCGAAAACAGATCCCGGAGGTAGTTGAGCATAAGCAACCTGAGCCAATAGAATCATGATCGGCAGTGTGACCAAAACCGTCGTCACTAATATGCCGATACAGCGTTTTTTAGAACAGCACCGCCACATAGCAACCCACCTCACCCGTGAACCGCATCCGTATGTGAATACTAATTCGCCAGCAGCCGAAGAATTTGTTTCTCTCACATATTGGCTGCTTGCTACATTTGCAAAATACCACATTTAAACGCGTAATGCAAAATTAATTGGGCAGAAATATGATGTTAAGTGGAGCACATTTCGCAGTGCTTTCATTACTCTTAAATTCTGTCGTAGTTAGACATCTTGCGGCAATAGTGAGCTTATATAAGAAGGCGGTTCGAAGCCATTGCATAAAGCACAAGTTGCCGTGATTTTTGCCGATCTCCTAACTCAGTTGAGAATTGGTCGCGCTATCTTGCCATCTACTGCAATAACCTCGGAATTTGCAAGTTTTCTCGCTATTGAAGCCGTTTGGACAGAACAAATCGAGCCGTGCCGACGTCTAGATATGTGATTTGGGTTGGTCTCAGCAGAAAGGCGCTGCAGATTCTTAAGCCAGCCCATCGGTCATGGCGGACGCTCACATCCCCTACGGCCCACCGTGAGCGTCCGCTTTTGGTGCTATGGAGAAGAGCCGATTACCCCGATCGCGGCTTAGAGATGAGGGTTAAAAACTCGGTGCGTGTGGCGGCAGAATCATGAAAGCTGCCAAGAACGGACGAAGTAGTCATTAAAGAGTTCTGCTTCTCGACTCCGCGCATCATCATGCACAGATGCTGGGCCTCAATTACTACCCCTACTCCCTCAGCATTGATGGAGTTCATTATCGCCTTGGCGATCTGCTGCGTGAGTCTTTCTTGTATCTGTAGTCGTCTGGCATAAGCGTCGACTATCCTGGCAAGCTTGCTTACTCCGATTACTTTATCCTTGGATATGTATCCAATGTGACATCGACCGAAAAACGGAAGCATGTGGTGCTCACAAAGGCTGTATAGTTCAATATCGCGAACAACGATCATGTTGTTGGTGTCCTGAGTGAAGATTGCACCAGCAATTATCTCGTCAACGTTTACGCGGTAACCCCTCAGCATGAACTCGTACGCCCTGGCAACGCGCGCAGGAGTGGCGCGAAGACCTTCTCTGTCGGGATCTTCGCCTATCTCGATGAGTAGCTCTCGTATAAGTTGCTCAACTCTTTGCTTGTTCACGCAGAATTTCCTTTCTAAGTCTGTCGGTAAACTCGTCCAAAGGGACCATATCGATACAGGTCATGCGCTTTACTATGTGCGCTAGTGGCAGTTCGGTGTCTGGAAGAGCCAGGTCAGGTGCGAGCTCATAAATAGGAATAGCGACGAACGGCCTCGTGAGAATGTCGGGATTAGGTATTTCGAGAGCCGGCCCACGCATTACAAGATCACCATAAAGTATGATGTCCAGATCGATCGTCCTGGGCGCGTTACGGTCCGGCCCTCGTGTTCTACTCAGAGTCTTTTCGATTCTACGAAGCACCCGGAACTTTAGGTCCCTGGGACCAATGCCGGTCTCGACTCGCACAGCACCGTTGTAGAATTCCGGCGACCCGTCCGCACCTACTGGCTGTGTGCGATAGAACTTAGAGATGGCCGTAATAGAAACATCTTTCGCCAGCAACCGCAGTGCAGCCGGTATATTTTTCTCCGGCTCAATGTTCGAGCCTACACTAATGTAAACCGCAGGCATGGGACCATCAAAGAATTGTAGATTTTCTGAGCGCCTGATACTCAGTTTCTCTCTCTTGTTATTTCAACCCCGACCGTTCTTGCAAATCGTAAGGCAGCGGGTTTTTCAACGAGCACATCTACCTTTTCAATTCGATTGTCGATATCCAGGCACTCGCGAGCAATTGCCTCAGCCAACGCTTCGACCAAGTAGTAATTCGAACCCTCTACCAAACGGACTATGCGGGTTTTGACCGCTTTATAGTCAACGGTATCAGCAAAGTTGTCTGTCTTGCCGGCTTTCGACAGATCGGCATGTAGGGTTACGTTGATGACGACGTCCTGCTTCTCACGCCGTTCTTCTTCATTCACCCCGATTATACACCGCAAGAGAATGTCCCTAATGTGTATCTTATCCAATGCTTACCTCGGTAAGATGCCTGCCGCCGTCAATGAAGATCACTTGCCCTGTGATAAACTCGCTTGTCACAAGGTAAAGTACTGCATCGGCCACGAATTCTGGATTGCCTATACGCTTGAGCGGCAATCTATCTTTAAGAAATTCTAGGTAGCTGGCATCCTTCCCTTCAGGCGGTAGAATGAGACCAGGTGCAACTGCATTTACGGCAATGTTCGGCGCAAACCGAATGGCCATCTCGCGGGTAAAAAGTCCCAGCAAATACTTGGCAGCATGGTAAGCAACGTGATTCCAATCGTAGCCCACCGTGCGAGAATCCGTCATATTGACAATGTGCCCCTTGCCAATCTTTTGCGCAAACTGCCTACCCAGGAAAACCGGTGCCCAGGCATCGATTTTGACGCTGTTGACAAGATCGTTGAGAGTGAACTCATCAAAAGTGGTCTCAGGGAATACTGACGCATTGTTTATGAGTATGTCAAACGGTCCTGCGGTTCGAATGACATCATCAACTAAACCTTCCAATTCTTCACCCACGCTCAGATCGGCCTTTACAGCCCAAGCTCTGCGTCCGAGCGATTCGATCTCATTAACAAGCTCTTCGGCTTCCCTGCTGGAGCTTCGATAGTTGATGACAACGTCCGCGCCAGCCTTTGCCAACGCAATCGCAACCGCTCGCCCTACTCTCTTGGCCCCTCCCGTAATCAGAGCTGTTCTTCCAGATAAATTAAGGTTCAACAACCATCACCTCGCACAAACGAATTACACGCTAGAAGTTATGGGAATCGATGCATTTTACCTTGCCTTAATGAGAATGTGAGCTTGTCCAGATATACATACTGTGATCGTATGTGGACACAATAAAATACTGTTACCATAGCGAGCGTGATCTTAATCGCGATGGCATGCAGGCAATGGAGATGCATAAACGGGGTAAAAACGTATCACCGTGACCAACAGGATGCACGCTAAAAATTTACAAGGAAACGCGAGGAAAAGACATCATGATGCGATCGAGTATAACGATCTTCGTGGTAAGCCTATTAGCACTTCTTGCTGCACCGTCTTTTGCCCAGGAAACTGTGATCCCGCAATACACGGTTATTCCGGTCGTGCTGGACAATGGCCTCAACTCTGCTGTCAGCAAAGTAGGTGATACATTCTACAGCCATTGCACCGGCCCCAACTGTAGCGGATTCCCGGCGGGAACAAAATTCCTTGGGCGAGTCACTTCTGTTGTTCGGGCATCCGGTAAAACGCCCGGCCAAATCGATGTACGGTTCGTTCAGGCTATTCTACCCGACGGTAAGACCATAGCTATAAACGGGATGCTGTCAAGTCTGGCATCCAACGCTGTCACGACTGATCCACAAACCGGTCGATTAACCGCGCGATCTGAACGGCGCAACGATCGCAACCGATTCATTTATTACGGTGCCGGAGCCGGAGTCCTAATCGGAGTTCTCACCAGGGGCAATATCTTAAAGGGTGCGTTGCTAGGCGCTGCTGCTGGCTGGCTTGCTGGAGCGCTCATCAGAACCACAGACGCTCGAGATGTTGATGTGTCGCCCGGAACGGAGTTCGGAATAATGCTCACGCAAAGCGTGAAAATACCAGCACCAACTGGAGAAGGCGCTGGACCGGGAACTGTAGAGCCACATTCACCGGAAGGTTGGGACGTAGTTCTCACCGCGCGACTGCCGTTTAGGACAGCAGCCGGAACATTGATGATTCCTTTCCGCGATGTAATGAACGGAATCGACCAGACATTCGATTACGCCAGCAACACTAAGACGGTAAGTCTAAACACGGAAAGAGGAATCATCACGCACAAAGTGGGCAGCAGAGTAGTTTATGATGACGGTGAAGCGATCTCGCTTTCCGCACCGTCACGAATCATCGGCGGTATACTATACGTACCTTCGGATTTCATAACGATAGCGTTTGGCAAGACGGCTACGTGGAATCCAAGCACGCATACGCTCATGATCCGATAGAGGTAAGGCAGGAATATAACGTCTTGAAGCCGGTTCTCGTGCATACCGGCTTCTCTTTGTACGATCTGATCATCAACCGCTATAAGCAATCTGACCCGCAAATAGATGCATTCTACATCCGCTTAGCATCCGGCAGAAACTTCTTCAGCCCGGCGATCTCGTCTCTGATCTCCGCGGCGCGCTCGAAATCAAGCGCTTTCGCACACTGCTTCATTTCTTTTTCCAGCTCGGCAATGGTTGAGAGCAGGTCGTCGAGAGAAAGAGCATCCGCCTGTTTTCGGAGCTTCTCGAGGTTATCGCCTTCGCTCTCTCCGCGGGAAACAATGTTGTCGCGAATTGCCTTGATGATGGTAGCCGGAGTAATGCCGTAGGCTTCGTTATATTCCATCTGGATCTTCCGGCGGCGATTGGTTTCATCGATGGCGCGTCGCATGGAGTCTGTGACGTTATCCGCATACATAATGACCTTGCCCGAAACGTTGCGGGCAGCGCGGCCCATAGTCTGGATCAGTGAAGTCTCAGAACGCAGGAAGCCTTCTTTGTCCGCATCAAGGATAGCAACCAGCGAAACCTCCGGCAAATCGAGGCCTTCTCTCAGAAGGTTAATGCCAACAATCACATCATAAACACCAAGACGTAAGTTTCTTAGTATCTCCGTTCGGTCAAGGGTCTTAATTTCAGAGTGGAGATAGTGGACTTTGAGACCGAGATCGAGCAGATACTCGCTCAGGTCCTCCGCCATTTTTTTGGTCAGCGTAGTTACCAGCACTCGCTCACCGGCTTCTGCACGCTTTTTGATCTCTTCGATGAGATCGTCTATCTGACCCTCGGTAGGCCGAACTTCAACTTCCGGATCCACAAGCCCTGTCGGACGGATCAGTTGTTCAACAATTTGTTTGGAATGGCGTTCTTCGTACGGACCTGGCGTTGCAGAAACGAAGACGCACTGATTGATAAGCTTCTCAAACTCTTGGAATTTAAGCGGCCTGTTGTCTAGCGCCGAAGGTAAGCGAAAGCCGTATTCGACCAGCGTTTCCTTGCGCGATCGATCACCTGCATACATGCCGTTAAGTTGAGGAATCGTCTGATGGCTCTCATCGATGAAAAGAAGGAAGTCTTCTGGAAAATATTCGATCAGCGTGTGAGGAGGACTCCCAGGCGGACGACCATCGAGGATGCGCGAGTAGTTTTCGATTCCATTACAATAGCCAAGCTCGCGCATCATCTCCATGTCAAATCGAGTGCGTTGTTCGATGCGTTGAGCTTCCAAAAGTCGACCGCGATCTCTAAAATAGCGAATCCGCTCTTCCAACTCGCGCTCGATCTCTTCCAGCGCCCGTTCCATTTTCTCGGCAGGCGTTACAAAGTGGCTGGCCGGGAAAACGGTAATAGAATCGTGAGTCATCATCACCTCGCCCGTAACAGGGTGTATGGTAGATATCTTTTCGACCTCGTCGCCGAAGAACGAGATTCGCGTTATCGTCTCTTCGTCCTTAGGTTGGATTTCCAGCACGTCGCCACGGACGCGGAATGTGCCCCTGCCAAGAGCGATGTCGTTGCGCGCAAACTGCATATCTATGAGGCGTCGAAGAATCTTATCCCGATCGTAACACTCTCCGACCTTAAGCAGCAGTATAGTTTCGCTGTAATCTTCTTTTGAACCGATGCCGTATATGCAGCTAACGCTTGCAACCACGATCACGTCGCGACGTTCCAAAACCGCTTGTGTTGCGGAGTGGCGGAGTCGGTCGATTTCGTCGTTTATTGAGGAGTCTTTCTCAATGTAAGTGTCTGTTTCCGGTATGTAAGCCTCGGGCAGATAGTAGTCGTAGTAGCTAACGAAATACTCCACAGCATTATCGGGGAAGAACTCACGAAACTCGGAACAAAGTTGAGCGGCCAATGTTTTATTGTGGGCAATTACCAAGGTCGGACGCTGAACCCGCTGTATAACGTTGGCCATCGTAAAAGTCTTGCCGGAGCCGGTAACGCCCAGCAGCGTTTGAAACTTGTAGCCGGCTTCCAGACCTTGCACAATCTTCTCGATGGCCTGGGGCTGATCACCAGTAGGCTGAAAATCCGACTTGAGGTTAAAGCGGTTCATAGATAATACCAAACGGATGTTTACCAGTTACACATGCATGATAGAACCAGCAGGTAGATAGGTCAAGGCGGCAAGTATGATGGGAATTCACGCCAAATCGTTCATGATCGCAAGAAAAAGAGCGCCGCTTATCGTGCAAGAAAAACTGCCGCAAGGATTGCAGCGAACGCGATTCGATAAACCACGAATACAATAAGCGTCCTGGTGCGCAAAAACGTAATTAGAAAGTGGATTGCGAGATAGCCGGAGATAGCCGCAGTTATAAAACCTAGCGCCATTGGCACCGCTTCTCCCGGTTGGAGCCCGGCGCCAACTAGACCCATGAGTTTCTTCAGACCGGCTCCGAGGATAATGGGGGTAGAGAGCAGGAAACTGAACCTCGCGGCCGCCGCTCTGTCCAAACCTCTGAACAAACCAGCGGTGATAGTGATCCCAGACCGTGACACACCCGGAAACAATGCCAGTGCTTGAGCGCAGCCAATCGTTATGAAATCTGTGTAGTTCATCCGGTCTATGCCTCGGTTCTTCTTACCTGTTCTGTCTGCCAGAAGCATAACCAAGCCTATCACGACCAGCGCTGCGGCAATCATATACCATTGTCCTAGTTGATGCTCAATAAAGTCTTCCCAGATGCAGCCTACAATTGCGGCCGGGATGCAAGCTACCAGTATTGGAATCATTAACCTCCCGCTTGCGCCGTCCGATTCGTCCTTATGGTACGGCACGCGTCTGACGAGGTGATTGAAGAAACCGCGCGTAATCGACCACCAATCATGCCGATAGTAGAGTATCAGCGCCACGAGCGTGCCGACATGCAGAGAGACATCGAAAGTCTGATCAAGCCATGCGTCGTTCCACCCCAGCAACTGACGAACGCCAAGAAGATGCCCCGAGCTGGATATAGGAATGAACTCTGTAAGACCTTGGACGATGCCGAGTACTATGGCTTTAAGCAACATATGTAGCTATTATGAAGCTGCAACTACGGGTGGCTGCAGGTCTTCCTCCTCTTGCGTGCGTGATGTTTTGATGCCCGGCTTTATGTAGTAGAACCTGAGCAGTTCCCGCACGATAGCTGCTACCGGCGCGGCTATGAACATGCCCACAATTCCCAAGAATTCGGCGCCAATTAACAGAGCAATAATCACAATGGCGGGATGCAGGTGCAATCGATGGCCTATTAGCTTAGGCAAAATAAGCTTGCTCTCTACAAAGTGCATAACAACTACAAAGATGGTCAGTTCTATCGGCACAACCAGACTGTTAGGAGAATTAAGCAGCCCTACGAGCACTATTGGGATTCCGCTAACCACGGGACCTATTATTGGTATAGCCCTGGTTATTCCCGCGAAAAGCGCCAGTACGACTACATAAGGCAGACCCATCGCCGCAAGCACAACAGCGGTCAAAATGCCCGCAATCGCGCACAATATCAACTGACCAAATATGTAACTCTGCAGAATCTCTCCAATGCTTCGACCGATCTTAATGGCCTCTCTTCGTCTGTGCACTGGCACAAGCCCATAGACGTCGCGGGAGATCGATTTGTAGTCCAACACAAAGTAGAATGCAAGCACAGGAATCAAGACAAGTTCCAGAACGAACTGAACGGAGGATGTTGCGAGCTTTAACATTCTCTGTGCGGAGTCGGTTATCCCAGAAGATATCCTGCCGTAATCCAGCTTTCCAATTAAATTCCTGACCTGTATAGGCACGCGCTCTTGATACCACTGCGTGGCCGATTGGAATAGTTTGCCAAGCTGAATGGTGTAATCTCTAACGCTGGCCGAGAATTGCTCCAGTTCGCTTTGGAACGGGGTAATGAACAGAAAGACGCTCAGCGCCGTCAGACCCCAAAACACGAGGAAAACGAATATAGCGGCAATCAGCCTTTGTGTCTTTCTTCCCCAAACCCTACTGGGAATTCGCGACAGCCTCTCAACCGAAGGCAATAAGACGTATGTGAGAGCTACCGATGCTACAACTGAGATGAAAATGTGTTCCAGTCGATGCATTACGTGCGGACCGTAGCGGATCGCGAGGTATACGCCCGCAACAAGCAGCACAACCCTTACGACCAAACCCCATATTACTTTTACGGTTCGCGCTATATCTTCCGACATCCGATTAGTGATCCGCTTTCGAGACCTTATACATTTCGGACTCAGCCAAAATTATCTCTACTTGACTTAACGCAGAAATCGAGCGGCAATGGCTTCCCAGATTCTCTCGGCCGCACGACCGTCCCCGTACGGATTTGCCACTTGCGCCATCGTAGTATAAGCCGTTTCATCATCCAGCAATCGCTCGACCTCTCGCACAATAGTCTGCGTATCCGTTCCTACCAGCTTCGCGTTTCCGGCTTCTACTCCTTCCGGTCGCTCCGTAGTCTTTCTTAGAACAAGAACAGGTTTGCCCAACGATGGGGCCTCTTCTTGGACTCCGCCCGAATCCGTAAGAATCAAATACGCAGCCTTCATCAGATGCACAAACGGCACATAGTCAGGCGGTTCGATAAGTACTATGCGATCTACGTTTGCAAGTTCCGGGAAAACAACATCTCGCACAATAGGGTTTTTGTGTACCGGAAAAATGAAGCTAACCTCTGGTCGGCGAGATGCAATCTCTCTTATTGCCATGCAAATGCGCTTCATCGGCTCGCCCCAGTTTTCGCGCCGATGAGCGGTTACAAGTATTGGTTTCTCTGAAGAAAGGGCCATCCTGATGTTGCTATCTTGGAACACGTAGTCCCTTCCGGCAACACTCAAGAGCGCATCTATGACAGTGTTGCCGGTGACTACAATATCCTCGCTGCGGATTCCTTCTCTGAGAAGACATTGTCGCGCTCGTTCGGTTGGTGCAAAATGTATGTCGGCAATAACACCTGTGAGGCGTCTGTTTATCTCTTCAGGGAACGGATCGTATTTGTTGTCCGTGCGTAGACCGGCCTCAACATGACCGAACGGTATCTTATTGTAGAAAGCCGCCAAGCTTGCAACAAATGTCGTGGTGGTATCACCCTGCGCCAAGACAAGACCCGGCTGAACTTCGCGCATAACCGCATCCAGACCTTCGAGTGCTCGCGTGGTGATCTGAGCAAGTGTCTGTCGAGCGGACATAATATCCAAGTTACGATCCGGCACCAGTTCGAAAGTTCTGAGCACTTGTTCCAGCATCTCTCGATGCTGTCCGCTGACCGCTATTAATAGATCCACTTGCTCTGGATGTTTTTTAAGCTCCAGAATTACAGGGGCCATCTTGAGTGCATCGGGACGCGTTCCACAGACGGCAAGTATCTTCAGCCGAGCCCTATTTTGATCGGAAGGCAAACCTGAACCTCCTATTACTTCTACTGCTTGACAAAAACGAAGAGCACGTAAGCAGCAGCGCACAAAACACACGTCAGACCGTAAATTAGCCAGATTGTTTGTTGGTGTGTGAGACCTCTGCCTACTAGCCTGTGGTGAAGGTGCGTCGTATCAGCTTCATGCACCTTCTTGCCGGATACGGCTCTCTTCAGCACCACAAACGTAGTATCAAACAGCGGCACTCCAAGCACCAGAACTGGAATAACAATCGCTAGGAGCGTTGGTATCTTGAATGCTCCCAAAACCGATATTGCTGCCAAAGTGAATCCTAGGAACTGAGCTCCAATTGTCCCCATGAATATTTTGGCAGGTGGATAGTTAAACCGGAGGAAACCTAGAGTTCCGCCAAAAAGTGCCGCAGCCATCGCAGCAGATACCTGCCTTCCGGTTTCTATAGCCATGATCATAAGCGTGAAGGCTGCTATGGCACATATTCCCGCTGCCAACCCATCGAGTCCGTCCATGCAATCCACGGCCTTGGTCACCATCAGGACCCAAATCATAGTTACTGGGATGCTAAACAGGCCGAGAACGATCTTAACAGGGCTCGTGATATAAAGAATGCGGACCCCGTAAAGAGCAAGTATCAAACCGCCAACGAGAATAACAAGAGCTTGCGCCCAACCCGGCAGCTCATATTTGTCGTCGAGTATGCCCCCAACCGCAACCAGAGTGCTTGCAAGCAGAATCCCCACAGCCTGCTTCTTGAGCACCATCTCGGGCGACAGCCAGATAACGAACGGAACCGCCACCATAAACGCCGCATACATTGCCAGACCACCCATTAGCGGTGTGGGAACTGAATGAATGCGTCGACCTCCGGGATGGGCAACTATTCCCGCCCGTTCGGCCAGTCTACGCACAAGTGGGGTGAACACTAAGGCCACGAGGAATGCGATTGCCGCGGCCAGCAGAATATGGCTCATCTATCAACCTTCTTCTTATTCAAAGTGCGGAAAAGAAGACTCTCATCAGTGCTCAGTACACCGGAAACGCATCTGTAAGTGTTCGCACGTCATCAGCGACGCGTTTCCTGATAGCCATGTCCTCTGCAGAATCGCTCAAATGTTTCAGGCATTCAACAGTCAGCTCCGCTATTTTGTCCATCTCCGCTTCTTTCATACCGCGGGTAGTAACGCAAGAAGTTCCAAATCGTATACCGCTGGTAATAGCCGGCTTTTGCTTATCGAACGGAATCATACTCTTGCTGGCAACTATCCCAACCTGGTCAAGGGATTCCTGTGCCGCTTTGCCCGTGACACCGATAGAGGTCAGATCGACTATCATCAGGTGGTTGTCGGTGCCTCCGCTTACAACCCGCAGACCACGACGCATTAAACCTTCAGCTAGAGCTGCAGCGTTGCGACGCACCTGCTTCTGGTAATCTTTAAACGAGGGCTGGAGCGCCTCTTTGAAGCAGACAGCCTT
>Ga0123519_10002282_pt1 | contig 32573 bp, 22 predicted proteins | sample YelNatPaOPRAMG02_FD_87396 | JGI IMG/M metagenome (GOLD analysis project Ga0123519, IMG submission 87396) | Hot spring microbial communities from Yellowstone National Park - Yellowstone National Park OP-RAMG-02 (version 2) | ecosystem: Environmental > Aquatic > Thermal springs > Hot (42-90C) ... | reverse complement strand
GCTGCGCTCGTCGATGAACGCCAGGAGGTCGGCCACAAAGGGGTTGCGGCTCACGTCGAGCTCGCGCCCGGCGGGCCTGTCCATGATCAAGAGGGCATAGCCAAAGTTCTGGGCCGCGCTGATATCCTGGTTGGGCTTGGCGCCCTTGGGGATGGAGCCGGTCTTGACGATGCCGTTGATGACCTTGACTGCCTCCTCCTTACGGAAGAGGAAAGGCGGGTCGAAGTGGATGATGCGCGATTCGTAGGCAGAGCTGAGGACGCGCCCGACGAGGGGGGTCAGGATGGCGTCGAGGCCGCCCGCGACCTGGAACGCCATGTTGGTGTTGTTCAGGGCATCGACGCGGCCGCGCGCATAGCTGTCGTCGACGATGTGGGCGATGCGCGCCATGTCGCCACGCAGGGCATCGGCCACCCAGTTGATGACGGTCACGGCATCGTCGGAGTCCTTGCCGCCGAAGGTGGATACGAGCTTGCGGTAGGCGGCAAAGTCGAGGAGGCGGCCGCGCTCCTCCTCGTTCAGCTCGGATGGTGTCCACACGAGGACGCGCGGGTCGGCGCGCTGGGCGAGGAGCTTTTGCACTGCCTCCTGCGATGCCGGCCGCGAGGAGATGACCACGGCAAAGTCCTCGTCGGTCTCGGCAGAGTCGATCTGGGGCAGGGGCACACCCTCCTGGGCCATGCGCGCCACATCGGCCATGGACACCCGGCCGCTCACCTGCCGCCCCTGCCACACGAGCTCGCGGCTGACCCCTGCCCCGGTGCTCCAGAGGGTCGCGCGGTCGGCGGGCTGCTGCGCCACTTCGCAGAAGAGTGACCGCACATCGTAAGACAGGTCCAACGTCATCTGCCGGGTACGGACCAGCCACTCGCCAAACCCCAGGAGATGACGCCAGGCCTCTTGCTGCATGGCGGGGTTCGCTTCGGCCTCGTCGCGCGCTTTAGTGAACTCACGCTTGGGGTCGATGCCCACCACCGTGGGCTCAAAGCGGTAGCGGGCGCCTGCCTCGCCGGCAATGGTGACCTGAACCTGCACCAATTCGCTGTGCAGGTTCTCTGCCAGCGTCTCATAGTGCTGGATGTTCTCCTCGGGGGTGGCCTGGGAGTCGCGCTCGATCAGCACCGAGTTGGCCAGCTCCTCTGCCGTGAGCCCCTGTTGGCGGGTGCGGGCCACGTGGTAGAGGAAGAGGGTCTGCAGGGCCTTGCAAGCCTTCTCGCGGTGTACCTTGAGGTAGCCCTTGGTCAGGCCCTCGATCTGGCGCCTGGCCTCCTCGTAGGCGCGGTACTCGGCCTCGCGGCTGGTTTTGATGGCGGCCAGGCCAGCGTTAACGCCGCTGGGGTCTTCCTGGTAGCTCACCGCCTCGTCGAAGAGCTCCCACAGGCGGATGAGCTCACGGCCCTGGTGCTTCACCTGATGCTTTAGCACCTGGTGCATGAAGTGGATGGCCGAGCGGGCTGTGGTTAGCTCGAAGGTGATGGCGCGGAGCACCTCCAGGGCCTGCTGGTGGAAGGGGAAGAAGCGGCGGAACTCGTCCTCGCCGATGCTGCTGGGCCAGGTGAAGCCACGCTTGTAGTGCAGGTAGTAGTTGCTGATGGCCGCCGGGTCGATGATCTCGCGCACGCGCTCCAGCACGATGTCGTAATAGTCGCGGTCCGACTCGAGAAGCTTGACGAGCTGCAGCCGGTCGTCGGCGATGATGTTCTTTTCGCCGAGCTTGCTCTCGATGCGCTGCTGGGCTGAGCAGACCGTCCAGACGGGCAGGTTGTGCACCTTGGCCAGGCGGTTGGCGAGCACGACGAGCGTCTGTTCGTCGTCGGCACGTTGCGTATCGTCGCGGTTCTTCATGAAGAGCGACACTTCGTCGAGCACTATGAGCACGCCGGCATAGCCCAGGCTCAGCGCCGTCTCGACCAGGTGCTTGAGCACCTCCTCGCTCTCGGCAGCGATCTGTGGCTGCACCTTGAGGTACTCGGTGTAGAACCGCCAGAGCTTGTTGCCGGCCGATCGCTTGTATTCGGGGAGTTGGTTGCTCTGGATCACGCGGATCAGGTCGGCTACGTCCTGATACTCGCCGGGTTCGAAGAAGCGCGGGTCGTGCAGGAAGCGGTCGAGCTCCTTGCGGTAGCGCTCCAGGTCCTCCTTCAGGAAGCGGTCGGCCAGAAGCTCTACGGGGTAGAGCGAGATGTTCTGGCCCAGCTCGAGCTGCAACTGCTCCTTCGCCGCGTCGAGGATATACTCGGTGAGGCGCTTGCCCTTGGCCTCGGTGCCGATGGTGCCCGCACCGGTGCCCGTCAGGGTCTTGACGAGGACCAGGATGCCCCGGCTGTTGCCGCTGCTCTTGGCCTGCAGGCCCTCCTCCCAGAGGTAATAGAGCGAGTCGCGCTTGCCGCGGTTCTTGGCTTTCTCCTTCTCGCGCACCAGGTCCCAGGCTTCCTGCGAGCCCAGCGCCAAGGCCGCCAGGAAGCAGAGGAGGTGCGATTTGCCAGAACCGAACTCGGCCTGCACCCAGTACCCCTGGCCGATGGGGTTCTCCTTCCGCTCGCGTTTGTAGGGCGCGGCCATCCTGCTCAGGATATTCGTCAGGAAGGGGCGCACGGGGTCGATTTGGAATTCGGCGATGGTTTGCAGCTCGGGCCGGCGCTGCCGGCGAGCCTCCTCCGAATTGCCATCGGCCCACACGTGCTTTTCCAGCGAGTAGACCGAGATGATGCTCTCGGGCACTTGGCAGATTTGGTCGAGGCTCTTTCGGGCCGAGAATAGGTCATCGACGTTCGGCATGCTCGTGCCTCCGGAGTAGAATCGTGCGTTCGATGGGTGCGGTGGCGCGCATCAAGGCGCCGGTAGGGAACCAGGTGCCGTCGGATGTCGCATGGGCGGCGCCATGGATCAGGTGCTCCCGCTGCCTCACGTCCCGCGATCCAGCTCCCAGAGATGATCGTCGGCAATGAGATTCACGGGCAGCGAGTGACTCCGCGGTGTCAGCCCGGGATACATGATGACGCGGCCGCTCTCCTTACGTCCGGGCAAGAGTAGCACAACGCGGTCGCGATCGGCCGCCAGCGCGCGCAGGCAACTGAGGTCCACGTCGTACGCGAAGAGCAGCTCGAGCTCGTGCAGGATGAGGAGCGTGCGTTCCTTCAGCCTGGCCCGCAGGAATGCCTCAAACGCCCGCGCCACGCTGGCGGCCACCGGCTCGGGGAATACCCCCTCGTCGGCCGCCAGGCGCTTCAAGTCTTCGGCGCCCAGGGTCTGCAGGATGCCACGGTTCACCGAGAGCGGCTTCGGGAAGCGTTCCCCGTCGGGCGTGCGCACCTGGCGCAGGGATTCGGCGAGGTGCGCAAGGGCCGGGTAGCTGCCGACGATGCCGTAGAGTTGCCGGCCTGTCGGGGTACCCAGCCGGGCACGAAGAGCCTGGATGATCTCAGTCTCTTTCATCGCATGCTTTCCCTGCAAAGCTGGTCAACAACCTCTTCGAGGGTGTAACGCACGGTGAACTGGCGGGCATCGTCGATTTCCGACACCTTGGCGAGCAGGCCCCGGTTGCGCAGTTCGTAGAGTGCAGGGGCGATGCCCTCCCGGTCCCAGAACAGGGCGCGCGCGCCCGGGCAGCCGGCCAGCGCGTCGATGGGGTACATGCCTGGCTCGGGGAACTCGCTGTGCAGCACAAAGGCCAGCGAGGCGGGCAGGATTTCGTGATAGCCGTAGCTGAGGAGCGACCGGTCGCCCCTCACCCACCCGGTGGCGAGGAGGGCGTCGAGCATCGCCTTGAGAGCGTCGCGGGTGTCGCGGCCGGGGAAGTGCGCCGCCAGATACTCCCGCAGCTCGCTGCGGGCGATTTGCCCCCGGCTGAGCGCCGGCAGGAGGGCCTGGTCGATCACCCGGAGCATGAGCGGCTCCGAGACACAAAAGCGGTAGAAGCATACGTCGCGCAGCTCTTGGCGGCCGGCGAAGTGCCGGGCAAAGGCGCGCAGCGCGCGGTCGGCCTGGCCCGACGGGAACATGCGCCTCGCGATGTACTCCGCATAGCGCTGCCGCGTGCTGAAGGCGTTGTAGCGCAGACGGCCAACCAGGTGGGCCTTGACTTCCGCAAGGGAGCTGGTATCGGGCAGTCCGGGGAGAAGCTCGATAGCCTCGCGCAAGAGCGCATTGCTGAATAGGCCGGTGCCGGAGCGCGGGCGGGGTTGCGCAGGCGTGCGGCGCGTCTCACGCATCGGGCTGGCTCCCTGCTCTCCCTCGGGCGCGCCTTCCGCGCGTGGAGCACGGGTCAGGGCCTGGAGGTCAAAGAGGGGATCCTGACTCGCGGGCAGGCATGACAGCGACGACACTGGCGTCTCCCCTTCTTGAGCGGGATGAGTGCGAATCCAGTCGACGAGCTTGAGCAGAACCACCGAGTTCGGCCAAAGGCCGGCCTCTGAGAGGAGCGTCGATGGATGGGCGGCCAGCACGGCGCCCAGGCTGCCGTGCTTGGCCAGCAACTGCCTGGCCAGGGGGTTGACGTCGCGCTGTGGGATAGCGAACGTCAACAGGAGCTCGAGAAGCGCTTCGTCGCTCCGCGAGCCGGCTGCTTCGGCCGAGAAACGCTGGCGCAGCCGCTCTCTGTGCCCACGAGCATCGTTGTCGGGCATAGGTGCTCACGCCCCCTCATTGCCAGCATCCATGATGGGCCACACATTGCGCGGCATGAAGTATATCCGCTAATCGCGATGAGTCAACAGGAACGCAGGGTTGGGCGCGGCTTCTTCGACGTCGCGATTTGGCAGGCCCGGGCCCATGTCCGCAGGAGCCCCTACCCCCGCAGAATCTCCCGGTACACCGCCGTCGTCTCGGGCATGGGCTCGGCGTCGAGCTCGTCGCGCAGGCAGCGCACGCACTGCTGGTAGGCGCGCAGGGCCTGGGCGCGGTTGCCCAGCCGGTCGTAGGCGACCATCATGAGGCGGTAGGCTTCCTCCCAGCAGTTGTCGCGGGCGAGGATGCGCTCGCAGATGTCGATGACGGCGTTCCAATCCTCTCGCTGAGCGAGGAGGCGGGCCAGATCGCAGGCGGTGGAGAGGTAGAGGAGGCGCAGGCGCTCGCGCTCGTCGCTCGACCAGGGCTCGTAGAGGCTGTCGGGCAGGTAGTCGCCCTGGTAGAGGGCCAGGGCGCCGCGCAGGGTGGCGGAGGCGCAGGCGGCGTCGCCCGCCTCGGCCTCGCGCCGGCCGGCGGTGGCCAGGCGGGCAAAGCGGTCGGCGTCGACATCGATGGCCGCGGAGGGGTTGAGGCCGTAGGTGGCCTCGCGACGCGTGACGAAGAACGAGGGTGCCTGGGGCGGGCGGGCCGGCTCGAGGGCCTTGCAGAGGGCATTGAGCGTCACCTTGAAGGCGGCCTCGGCCTGAGCCTGGCTCTGCTCGGGCCAGAGGAGGTCGCAGATCTCTTCCTTTTGGAGGAACTCGCCGCGGCGGGTGAGGAGGAGCTGGAAGAGCTGGCGGGCTTTGCGGCGCTGCCAGGCCGTGTCGGGCACCTCCTCGGTGCTGCGCCACACGCGGAAGGCCCCCAGGGTCTGCACGCGCAGGGTGTAGCCGGGGTGGTAGTCGAGCCCACTCAGGCCCAGCTGGGCAAGGGCCACGCTGGCCGCCGGGTGAGAGGCTGCGAGGAGCAAGGGGATGGCGCTCTGCGGGTCGGGCGGGCCCAGGAGGGTGCGGCGGGTCAGCAAGAAACCATAGTCGTGGGCCTGCACCAGGTCTAGGGCCTCGGCCATGTGGCGGGCCTGCCCGTCGGGGTCTCGGCGCTCGTGGCACAGCCAGGCCTGCCAGAAGTGGGCGACCGCGAGCAGGAAGGTATCGCCGCAGCGCCGGAAGCTGGCTGCGGCGTGGCCGAGCCAGCGGGTGGCTGTGTCGTGCTGCCGGGCGAGGGCGCCGGAGGCGCCCAATGTTACCGCCGTGAGGGCCGAGATCCATTCGTCACCGGCGCGCAGGCCTACATCCATCCCCAGGCGCGCATGGCGGTCGGCGGCTGCCAGGTCGCCACGGTGGTAACCGAAGAGCAGGGCCAGCCCCCAGTTGGCCTCCACCTCGAGCCGGTGCAGGTCGAGCGAGGCCGCCAGATGGAGGGCCTGCCGGTACGAGCGCTCGGCCTCTTCCAGGGCGCCGGGCTGCTCGCTGAGGAGCAGGGCGTGGCCCCGGCGGATGTAGCCCACGGCCTCGACGAAGGGTGAAGCCAGGATCTGGCCAACGCGGATGCCCTCTTCGGCGCAGGCCAGCGCGGGTGCGGCCTCGCCCTGGAAGGCATAGATCAGTGAGAGCACGAGCAGAGTCTCGCGGTGGGCGCGCGGGTTGCGGCTGTGCCAATCGGCGTTGCGTTCGGCGGCGGCGCGCCGCTCCAAAAGCTCGCGGGCCTCGGCCAGGCGGCCGGTGCGCAGGCGCACCCTGGCGTCGAGGTCGCCCTCGCCGGGGCCTTCATTGCGCAGGGCGCGTGCCTGCTGCCACAAAGCCTCGGCCTCGGCCAGCTCGCCGCGGTTGAGTTTGTTCTCGGCCAGGAGCTCCAGCACGCGGGCGCGCTCCTGTTTATCCTGCTGGCCATCGATCAGGCGCAGCGCCTCTTGCAGGAGGCTTTCGGCCTGCAGTGGCCGGACGGTATCGAGGTAGACGAGGGCCTGGCCCTGGAGGGCGCGGCTGAGGCCCACGCGGTCCATGCGGGCCGCATACTGGGCTTTGGCCTGCTCGTACCAGGCCAGGGCGGTGTCGAAGCGGCTGTTGTAGCGCGAAGCGTCGCCGAGGCAGGCGAGCAGGGCGGGCCGCTGGGCCAGCACCTCGGCGGGGAGCTGCTCGCACCAGGCAGCCAGGGTGCTGATGCGGCCGGTGCGGACCATGTCGGGCTGTTGGGCTTCGATCAGGTCGGCGGCCGCCTCGGCACAGCCCGCCGCAAGGAGGTGTTGGAAGGCGGCTTCCACGTCGTGGCGCGCCGTGTAAAAGTCGGCGGCGCGGCGGTGCAGGGCGCGCAGGCGGGCGGGGTCGCGAGCCAGTTGGTGGCCCAAGAAATCGCGGAAGAGGTGGTGGCAGCGGTAATGGTGGCCCATGGCGGTGAGGAAGAGGCCTTCCTCGTCGAGGCGGTGCAGGAGCGCCTCGCTGCCGGTGCGTCCGAGGACGAAATCGCACGCTGCGGGGTCCAGGGTCTGCAGGATGCTGGTGGCCAGCAGGAACTCTTGCACCTCGGGCGCCTGCCTGGCCAGCACCTCTTGCGCCAGGTAGGCGAAGAGCCCCTCCATCGAGCCCGGCAGGCCGGCCAGGACCTGGTCGATGGTGAAACCCGGGGCTGCCTGGAGCCCCTGGCCAATCAGCTGCAGGGCAATGGCCCAGCCCTCCGTCTCGGTGGCCAGCGCGCGCACTTGGGCTGGGGTGAGGGGGCAGCCGTATTGGGTGCGGAAGAGGGCATCGATTTCCTGCTCCGAGAAGGCCAGGTCGTGGCTGGCGATGTCGAGGACGTCGCCTTTGACGCGCCACTGGGTGAGGCGGGGCAGCCGGGGAGCCTGGCGGGTCGCGACAACCAGGTGCAGGTGGCGCGGAAGCAGGGCCACCAGGTGTTCGAGCATGGCGGTGATCTCGGGCACCTGGTTGACCAGGTGGTAGTCGTCGAGCACGAGGCAGGCCTCGCCTGGCAGGGCCTGAGCGAGCCCGTTGATCAGCGCCTCCAGGGCCGGCCGCTGGGCCAGGGCGACGTCGCCCTCCGCCAGAAGCGCAGCAGGCCTTTCCACCACCTGGGGCAGGCGTGCGTGAAACGAGAAGATCAGGTGGAGCAGGAAGAGCAGAGGGTCGTGGTCGGGCTCGGTGATGGTGTACCAGAAGAGGAGCGCGGGGCGGTCGGCCAGGGCGGCAGCGAGGGCGGTGCTCTTGCCGTAGCCCGTGGGCGCGTGGACGACGGTCAAACGGTAGTCGCGTGCCTGGCGCAGGCGCTCGTCGAGGCGCGGCCGGGCAAGTTGTCTCCGGCGCGGGCGGGGTGGCTCGAGCTTGGTACGGACGACCAGGTCTGCGGCCAATGGCATCGTCACCACGGGGTCCCCTGGCGGCCCATCGCCGCCGGTGAGCGGAAGACCGAGCAGCGGCACCGCGTGAAACGATGGATGTTGCGGGTGGTACCCCAGGCAGGATTCGAACCTGCGGCCGACTGCTTAGAAGGCAGCTGCTCTGTCCACTGAGCTACTGGGGCACGCCTGTGGAGATTATAGCCGGGCTGGGAGGCGGCGTCAACCTCTCAAACGAGCAGGGTGTAGTTGATTCTGGGGGCAAGCCAGCGACCAGCGGTCTGGACAGGTATGAGGCCCATCCCCCCGCCCCCACGGTTTGGGGGTTTGGCGCGGGCGCAAAGCGCCCGCCCCAAACCCCCAAACCGTGGGGGCAGCACCATGCACCGAATGCCGGCATACAGGCTGGCCGCCAAACCGAAGTGCACCCTGGGCCCATTTGACTCGCGGGGCGATTGGGGGTATTGTGCAGACTGGTGAGAATGGGCATGCTGCAAAGCGCGTTGTTCCCCTGAGACGCTACGCCACAGCCGTCTCCCTCGCTGTGGCGCGCCTTCCCCAACAGTGACGTTGGTTTGCTGCAACACGCCTGAGGCAGGCCTGCCTCAGGCGTGTTGGCGCGCGTCGGGGTTGGGGGCGAGCTGCGCTGGCATGCGTTATGGTATCGTCGTCGATGCGACGGGAGGCAGGGGTCCATGAACTGGGTTTGGCTTGCGGGCGGCTCGAGCGCACTCTCGCTGGTGGTCGGCGTCCTTTTGTACCGTTGGGTGCTTGGGCAGGAAGACCCCCACCCTCGCATGCGAGAGGTATCGGGCGCCATCCAGGAGGGCGCACGGGCCTACATGCGGCGGCTGTACTGGGCGCTGGGCGCGGTGGTGGTTGTGATCGCGCTCATCCTGCTCGTGCTGCCGGCGTTTGGGCCCGAAGTGGCGCTGGCCTACGTGGTGGGGTCGATCTTCTCGGCCCTGGCGGGCTACTTTGGCATGAACGTGGCGCTGAAGGCCAACTCGCGTACGGCCTGGGCGGCCAAGAGTGGGCTGGCGAAAGCCTTTGCGGTGGCGTTCTTTGGCGGGGGCGTCATGGGCATGTCGGTGGTGGGCCTGGCGCTCCTGGGGATGAGCGTGGTGTATGCGATTTTCCGCCAGCCTGAGGTGGTGCTGGGTTTCAGCTTTGGCGCCAGCTCGCTGGCACTCCTCGCCAAGGCCGGCGGGGGCATCTACACCAAGACGGCGGATATCGGCGCCGACCTGGTGGGCAAGGTCGAGCTCTCGATCCCCGAAGATGACCCGCGCAACCCGGCCGTGATTGCCGACAATGTGGGCGACAATGTGGGCGACGTGGCAGGCATGGGCGCCGACATCTTTGACTCGTACGTGGCCTCGTCGGTGGCGGTGATGATCCTGGGCGCAGCGCTGTTTGCCGGCAAGCTGGAGTACGTGGTGCTGCCGCTGGTGCTCTGCGCGGCAGGCATCTGGGCATCGATCCTGGGCATGGCCATCATGCAGCTGGGCGACCGCTCGAAGGACCCGGGCCGCACGCTGAACAGTGGCACCATCCTGACCTGTGCCGTCTTTGCCGTGCTGGCGTATGGCGCCGTGGCCGTCATGGGGGTCAATATGGGCGCCTTCTGGGCCACGCTGGCGGGCCTGGTGGTGGGGGTAATCATCGGCTTTACCTCGGATGCTTTCACCTCAGAGTCGCGGGGGATTGTGCAGTTGACCGCCGAGGCCTCGAAGACCGGCTCGGCGCTCAACATCCTCACCGGGTTCTCCTACGGGCTGATCAGCGTGTTGCCGTCGGTGGTGGGCATCTGCCTGGCGACCCTGGTATCGTACTATGTGGCACAGGCCTTCGGCATGCCGGGCGTGTATGGGGTGTCGTTGTCGGCCGTGGGCATGCTCGCCGTCACCGGCATGGTGGTCTCGGCCGACGCCTACGGGCCCATCGTGGATAATGCCAAGGGTATCGCCGAGCAGGCGGGCATGGCCAAAGAGGTGGTCGACGTGGCCGACCGGCTGGACGCAGCAGGGAACACGGCCAAGGCCATCACCAAGGGCTTTGCCATCGCTGCGGCTGGGTTGACCGTGTTGGCCCTCTTTGCCGCCTATGCGCAGACGGTGGGCCTCAGCGCCTTGGACCTGCTGCACCCTGGCGTGATAGTGGGCATCTTCTTGGGCGCCATCATGCCGCCCCTTTTCTCCGCGCTTACGATCCTTTCGGTGAGCAAGAACGCCTTTGTCATGGTCAATGAGGTGCGGCGGCAGTTCCGCGAGATCAAGGGCCTGCTGGAGGGCACGGCCAAGCCCGACTATGCGCGCTGCGTGGATATCGCGGCCGGCGGTGCGCTCAAGGAGTTGATCCTGCCCGGGTTGCTGGCCGTAGTCAGCCCGGTGCTGGTGGGCTTTTTGCTGGGGCCAGAGGCGTTGGGCGGGCTGCTGGCGGGCAGCATCTTCACCGGGCTGATCTTTGCCCTGTTCATGGCCAATGCTGGTGGGCTGTGGGACAACGCCAAGAAGTACATCGAGAGCGGCGAGTGTGGCGGGCCCGGCTCCGACGCCCACAAGGCGGCGGTGGTAGGTGACACGGTGGGTGACCCCTTCAAAGACACGGCGGGTCCCTCACTGAACACGTTGATCACGGTCATGTCGCTGGTGGCCACGCTGGTGGCGCCACTGGTGTTGCGCTTTACGCTCTTCCATCTGTAGCAGGGGCGGGTGGCGCCGTCTGTGACCACGACGGCGAAGAAGAGAAGAGCGGCGACTCGTCGGTCACCGCGCGCTCCTGGAGATAGGCGTCAAGGGCGGCTTTGGCCTCGTCGGGCAGCACGACCCGCACGGGCGGCCGCCCTTCTGCTCTGCGCACGTAGAGAACCCCCTGGCCCTCCTCTGCGAGGAAATCGCCCACCCGCAGGGCGTTGACCTCTTCGTCTGAGAGCGCGGTGTGCAGCGCGATCAACGACAAGGCGCGCTCGCGCCGGCCGGCATGGGTGTGCCGGGGCAGGTGGGCCGCGCGTTCGGCCGCCAGGGCGCGGGGTGGCAGCCGTACCCCGCGCTCTGGCGACAGGGCGGGAAGGCTCGTCTTGGCTGCAGGGTTGGAGGGCAAGAGGCCGCGCTGCACGGCCTCGTCGTATAGCGCCCGGATCACTTGCAGGTGCACGGCCACCACGGCGGGGGCATAGGCGTACAGCAGGGTGGCCTTGTAGTCTTCGATGGCGGGGGGAGTGACCAGCCAAGGGTCGCGCTCGATGCAGCCGTAGAAGCGCTTGATGGCCTGCTGATAGGTGCGGCGTGCGTGAGGGCTGGCGACCTTGGCCAGCAGCTCACCATCGGGCAAGGGCGGGTGATTCCACACCAGTTCGTACAGCCCCAGCTTGACCAGATCGCTCACGCTTCCCTCCCCGCTGAAGGAAGGCTGGGCGGCGTCGATGGGGCGCAATCAGCCTACGGCAAGCGAGCACGAACGGTGCCAGGGCGGGGTCAGCGACGGGGCTTGGCGGGCTGCTGGCCGGGGTCGCGGCGGCCCGAGGCGCGAAAGCCCGCCGCAGCCGCGGCAACAGTGATGATGGTGCCGGCAATCATGGGGAGCACCACTTCGGCAGCATGCTCGGCTTGCAGCGAGAGCCAGAGGCTAGCATCGCTGGGCCAGGAAGGGTTGAGCCAGAGCTGGGCCGGGCCGGGGGCCGGTGGCCACGAACTGGTGGAGATGTGCAGGAGCAGCGCGCCGCCCACGAGAGCGAAGAGGGTCACGACCGCCGCCAGCGCCAGGAAGGGGCGTGGGAAGGGCTGCTCGAGCTCGGCACGGGGGTGGCGCTGCGTCGCTGCGAGGATGTCGGCCGCGAGCTCGGGGCGGGGCTGCGCCAGCGGGCGGTCTGCCAGAGCGCCGTCGATGGTGGCCAGGGCGCGGGCGAAAGCCCGGCACCGGTCGCAGGCATCCAGGTGGGCACAGAGAGCGGGGTCGTGGGCCACCTCAGAGCCGGTGGGGTCGAGCGAGAGCAGCCAACGCACGCGTTCACAGGTCATCGGGCACCCCCTCGATCTGGGCCAGGCGGCTCGCCAGGGCGTGACGGGCGCGCGCCAGGTGGGTCTGGACGGTGTTGATGGGCAGTTGCAGGATGTCGGCGATTTCCTGGTACGAGCACTCGTGCTGGTAGTACAGCGTGATCACCAAGCGGTATTTCTCGGGCAGAGCATCGACCTCGCGCCAGACGAGCTCGCGGAGCTCTGCCGCGTCGTGGATTTCCTGCGGGTCGGCGGCAAGCCCGTCCGCCGGCGCGGCCAGGCGCTCGTCGGGTGCCGCGACGGCGACGCGCCGGCGCACGTAGGCCAGGCGGTTCAGGCCAAGGTTCACCACAAGGCGGTAGAGCCAGGTCGTGAAGCGCGATTCTCCACGGAAGGTCGGCAGCATCTGCCAGACGCGGAGCAGAACGTCTTGCACCAGGTCGTGGGCCTCGTCTTCGTCGCGCAGCAAGCGGTAGGCCAGGTTGTAGACGTAGGTCTGCACCGAGGCCACCAATTGGGCGAACGACTGGGTGTCTCCCTGGCGGCAGCGCGCCAGCAGATAGGCCGACGGTTCCTGCATCGCTCACACCGGCAGCGGATGGGCTGAGCTGCCAGCCCCTTGAGGGCGGCCGGCGGCCCTCACGCGGGCCTCGGCGCGTCGGGTTCGGCGCGATCGTCCGCAGGCGCGGGCTGTTCCTTGTGTATGGTGTTCGAGCCAGCGGTGACATAGTAGATGCCCAGCATGCCCAGGCCAACGAACAAGGGAAGGAAACCGGCCATCAACCACACGCCGGGGCCGAGCAGCCAGAGGCCGGCGAGCACGCCCATGCCGCAGGCGGCTGTGATAGTCCCTGCCCAAAGGATACCGCGGCTGCCCTGGCGGCCGGCACGCTGGCTGCGTACGATCAGATCCAGGTCGGCGCCGTGCTCGAGCAGGGCCACACGCTCGCGGTAGGTGATGTAGCGCATAACGGCGACGAAGATGAGGGCAGCGATAATGAGGACGCTGGGGCTGAGCAGGATGATAAAGTTGTAGACGCTCATGAATCCTCCGCCGTATCGGCAAGCGGCAACGGCCTTTGTTGATTAGACACCTCGCGGCGAGAAAGAGTTTCACCGGGCGCCGGCAGCGGCGACAACAGGCTCCGACCAGATGGGCCTGCGAGTGAGCAGAAGTATAGGCACTTTGCGACAGGCGGGCAAGAGCGATGGCCATAAGGAACTTGCTGCGACCAGGGGCAGCAGCCGGGTCTTCGGCTCCGCTCGCTCCCGGCCCGGCCCGCCCGAACGGTTCCGCACCGGGCGAGGCACGGAGCGTGTAGGCCAGTCGCTGGCCCGGCGGCCGCTAAGTTCATGAGCAGCGGCTCCTGCAGCCCGCTCTCAACCCGGCGCCAAGCGAGCGAAGAATCCTTGCTGGCCGTGGCGGCGCCTCGGAGTGGTTTGGTGCCACGGCAAGCAAGGATTCTTCGCTGGAGTTGGCGCTCCGGTGCTGCCTGGCCGTCACTGCCGCTCAGAATGACCCTCACGGCGACGGTGGCCAGCAGATTCGCCGACGATTCTGGGATGCACCCTGGCCGCGGAGGCTCGGCTGAAGGAGGAGGATGCCCGCCACTGCGCCCCTTGCGTCGTGGGCACTGGCCGGGTATACTGCGGGAAGCGCCGGGCTGTCTGCGGCGCATGCGAGTGAAAAAGGGGAGGAGGCACTTTGGAGGCAGACCTGGTGGTAACCCATGGCACGATCTACACGATGGACCCGGGCAGGCCAGTAGTGGAGGCTGTGGCCATCGGCGACGGGCGCATCGTCACTATGGGCGCCGACGCCGATGTCCGGCCCTTGGTCGGCCGTGGCTCGCAGGTGTTGGACCTGAAGGGGCAGCCTGCTATCCCTGGGTTGACCGATGCCCATGTGCACCTTCTTTCGTACGGGCTGTCGCTCGAGCAGGTGGATCTGGCGGGTGTGCCGTCGCTGCAAGATGCGCTGGAACGGGTCAGAGCGCGGGTGGTGGGCCTGCCGCCCGGGGAGTGGGTGACGGGGCGCGGGTGGGATCGCAATCTATGGTCGCCTCCGTTGCCCCCAACGCGGCAGGCGCTGGATGCGGTGGCCCCTGCGAACCCGGTGGCGTTGAGCTCGAAGGATGGGCACGCCCTGTGGGTCAACTCGCTGGCCCTGCGCGAGCTGGGGGTGGATTCCGCCACGGTAGACCCGGAGGGCGGGCGCATCGTGCGCGATGCCACAACGGGCGAAGCGACCGGGATTCTGCTCGAGCAGGCGATCGATGCCCTGGGGGCACGGATTCCGCCGCCGAGCAGCGAGGCGTTGCGCCGGGCAGCGCGGGCGGCGATGCGGCGTGCCCTCAGCCTGGGGCTGACCGGCGTGCACAACTGCGAAGGCGGGCGAGAGATGGCGACCCTGGCCGGTCTGTGGCAGGAGGGGGCTCTCGAACTCCGGGTCTACGAGCTCTTGCCGAGGGAGGGACTCGATGCAGCGATCGAGCTGGGGCTGTGCACCGGCCTGGGCGATGAATGGCTGCGCGTGGGGCATCTGAAACTCTTCGCCGATGGTTCCCTCGGCTCGCACACTGCCGACATGGTGGAACCCTATGAGGGCGAAGGAGAGAACCGCGGGGTGGCGGTGCTGGAGGGAGGGGCGCTCGAAAGCCTCATCCGGCGGGCGGTGCAGGCGAGGATCGCGCCTGCGGTGCATGCGATCGGCGACCGCGCTAACCGGCGTGTGCTGGATGCGTACGCGACGACGCGCGACGAATGGGCCCGGCGGGGGCTGCGGCCCCGCATCGAGCACGTCCAGGTGCTGACCGGGCCCGACATCCCCAGGCTGGCTGAGCTGGGGGTGGTGGCCTCGATGCAGCCCATCCACGCCACCTCCGACATGGATATGGCAGAGGCGTACTGGGGTGAGCGCAGTGCGAGGGCGTACGCCTGGCGCAGCCTCAGAGAGGCGGGCACTGTGCTCGCGTTCGGCTCCGACTGCCCGGTGGAGACTCTCGACCCCCTGGCCGGCATCCACGCGGCCGCCACCCGCCAGCGGCCCGATGGCAGCCCTGTGGGGGGCTGGCGGAGCGAGCAGCGGCTGACGGTAGAGGAGGCCGTGCACGCCTACACGTGGGGGGCGGCGTACGCGGCCGGCGAAGAGCGGATGAAGGGGACCCTGGCGCCCGGCAAGGTGGGCGATCTGGTGGTGCTCACCCAAGACATCTTTCGTGTTGCGCCCGCGGCCATCATCGAGACCCGCGTGCTGGCGACGGTGTGCGGCGGCCGGCTCGCCTACACGACGGGCGAGCTGGCGGTGGGATAGCGGCCCGGCGGCTACGGAATCACGAGCTTTTGGCCGGCTTTGATGGTGGTGGTCTGGAGGCCGTTGGCCTTCATGAGGACGGCCACGCTGGTGTTGAAACGCAGGGCCAGCCGGAACAGGGTGTCGCCGCGCTGCACGACGTAGATGCGCCCCCCGGCCGGGGCTGGCAGCGTGGGCTCGGCGGCGGGGATGCACACGGGGGCACAGGGGGTCGGCATGGGCGCCGGCGTCGCGGGGCAGACGATGAGCTGCTGCAGCAGGCGCAGGCCCTCGGTGGCCTCCTGGCCGCCTGGGCGGACCTGCAGGGCCAGGTTGAACTGTTTATAGGCCTCCTCGAACTGCTGGCTGGCGAGCTGGAACCAGCCATAGTTGACGCGGGCCTGGTACAGGCGGTCGCGCGCCTCGCTGTTGGCGACGTCGAACGAGAGGATGGTGGTGAGGACGCTGATGCACTGGTTCCAATCGCCCTTGGCCCAGGCATCCTGCAACTGCCAGTCGAGCACGGTGGCGGAGGCGGCCCCCTGAGAGCCGACCACCGAGGCGCCGGGCAGCGGCCCCGCGCTCGAGGGGGCGACGTCGAGGGTCGAAGGCGAGAAGACCAGCCCTGTGGAGGTGGGCGCCGCCGAGTGGGCGGCCTCGGCCATGAGGGCGCTGCCCAGGCCGGTAACCACCAGCAGGCCCAGCAGAAGCAGGATGATGAAGCGCTTGGTCGTGGTCGCCATGAGTGCGTTGCTCCTTTCGAAATCGGTAGGCGTTCACCCGCCGGATGGGCGGATTGGCATATGCAAGGTCAGCTCGAGGTTGGGCGGCGAGGCAGCCAGGTCGAGCGTGACCGAGTCGCACCGGCTGCCCTCCGGTGCGGCCTCCGACAGCCAGACGAGGAATGCTGGCAGCGCGCTTTCGGAGCCCTGCGCTGCCACGCGGAAGGCACGCTCTGGCAACACAGCCACGTCGGGAGGTTGGGCGCAGAGTTCGGTGAGGGTAACGCCCTGAGCATGGGCGCAGGCTGGCAGGGCCGCGATGAAAGCAGTCACGTCGTCATCCGTTGGGAGGGCGGCGAGTACGGCGCCCGCGTTTTCGACAGCAACCGCGGCCTCGGCCAGGGCCTGGCGCGAAGTGGGTTGCGTCCGCTGCCAGCGTTCGGCGAGCGTGGCCCGTTGCCAGGCGGCCCAGCCAATCTGTACCAGGAGCAGGATGTCGAGCCCGGCGGCCAGGAGCAGCGCGATGCCCAGCAGGGCGTTGAGCAGGGCCGGCCGCTCGTGGGGGGCTGAGAGTCTGCTCATGGCGCCGCGCCTCGCAGCCGGACGGCGATGGTAAAAGCGACTTGCCCGCCCGAAGTGGAGCTGGTCGACGCTTCGAGGGTGGCCACGTCGAAGAGGGCTGTGCCCTGGAGGCGAGCCAGGTAGTCGGCGAACGCCGAGTCGTCGGCGGCGACGCCTGCGATAGCCAGGGTGGCGCCGTCTTGCTGAAGGCTCGTCAGGCCGACCGCTACCCCCGGCTCGGGCATGGCCCGCTCGAGGATGGCACGCCATGGGATGGGGTTTCCGACCGCCGCCTCGACGGTCGCCTGGGCGGCCGCGAGCTGGCCGGCTGCGACCTCGGCTGCGGCCAGCGGGCGGCCGGCAGGAGCGACCGCGCCCGAAATCTGGGCGGTGAGGGCTGCCAGGCGGAGTTGCGCTACCTCGGTCCGGAGGCCGGCCAGCAGGCCGAAAAGCGGGACCGACAGGAGGATGAGCAGGACCAGCGCCAGCCACAGGAGGGCGGCGCCTCGTGGTAGGCCAGAGGGCCAGAAGGAGCGGCGTGGCGACTGAGACGCGTCTGGCATGGTTCACCTGGCAGAGATAGCTGTTAGTAGCTCACTTCAGCATTTTCTGTGCCAGGCGTGCGCCGGAAGGGCGGTGAGCGGGGCTTTTGGCAGGCCGGGGCTCTTCCCTTATACTTGCTGAGCCGGCGGCCGAAAGGCCCCGGGCACCCGTGGATCAAGACGCCGGCCTGCCAGGCAGGCCGGCCTGAGGGCGAGGCGAAGCATTGGAGCGTTTGCGATGGATGCGCAGGGTCGGCATCCGGCCCGAGACGGTAGCCTGCCTGTTGGGGCTGGCTGCCATCGTCGTTGGAAGCTATTGGGCAGCGGCCTCGCTGCAGGGAGTCTTTTACGTCGGCGACATCTACCGGCTGGGTTACCCGGCGCGAAACGCCTACGCGCAGGCATGGAGGCAGGGTCAGATCCCGCTGTGGACGCCCGACGCGATGGCTGGCTACCCGGTGCTCGCGGAGGGGCAGACCGGTAGCTACTACCCGCTCAACCTGCTGCTGTACCGGCTGCTGCCCGTGCCGGCCGCGATCAACTACTCGATCCTGATCGCGGTGTGGCTGGCCGGCGTGGGGATGTTCGGGTACGTGCGCTCGCTGCGGGTGGGGCGAGGGCCGGCCTTCCTGGCGGCGTGCGTCTTTATGCTGGGCGGCGTGGTGCCCGCGCATGTGGACCACCTGAATATGCTGGCTGCCATCGCCTGGTTGCCGTGGCTCGTGTGGGCGGTGGAATGGGCCAGCTCGGGCGGCGATTGGCGGCGGTGGTCCGGCGTGGCGGTGGTGTTCGCTGTGCAGGGCCTGGCGGGGCACCCGCAGGTGTCGTTGCTCTCGGGGATGCTGGCGGTGGGCGTGGCGGCAGTGGCCCCGCTCGGTCTTGGCGGGCGGTGGACCTGGAGGAGGCAGGCGGGGCGTGTGGCGGCCTGTGCGCTGGCCCTGGCGGGGGGCGGCCTGCTGGCACTGGTGCAGTGGGCGCCAACGTTCGAGCTGACGCTTCTGTCGCAGCGGGGCCACGGGCTCGACCAGGAGTTCTTCACCTCGTTTTCCCTTCACCCCCTGCAATGGGTCACCATGCTGTGGCCCTTCATCCGCGGGAACCCATACCCACTGACTTCGTTGGAGACCATCGGCTACGTGGGCGCGTTGCCCCTGGTGCTGGCTGCTGTGGCGCCCCTTCGCCGGCGCGACCGGGCAGTGGGCTTCTGGGTGGTGGTGGCGGTTGGCGCCTTCCTTCTGACCATGGGGCGATGGAACCCCGCTTACCGGCTGCTGGCGCGGGTGCCGGTGTTCAACCTCTTCCGGGCGCCGGCGCGTTACCTCTTGTGGGCCGACCTGGCGATGGCGGTGTTGGCGGCCCTGGCCACCGAGTCGCTCCTTGAACGAGTGCGGGCACGGGTTGGGCTGCGCCGGGTCTGGCCGGTGGCCGGTGCGCTCTTGCCCGTGACCCTGGCGGGGGCGGGGATCTGGCGCACCTCGCTCGAAGGGCTGGTCGAGGCCTGGCGGTGGCTGCCGCTCTTGTGGCTGGCAGGGGCCGGGTTGCTGCTCGCGCTGTTGCGCTGGCGGCCGCCGCGTGGCGTCTGGTTGGGCGTGGCGATCGGCCTGACACTGGCCGATCTCAGCGCCTTCAACGCTGTCTATAACCGCACCTACAACGCCACGATGGCTCTGGCCGATTTCGTGCGGCCTCCGGACTCGTTGGCCTTTTTGCAGGCTGACGCAGGCAGTGCGCCGTACCGCGTGTACACGAGCGAGGAGATCGTCCCCGTGCTGCCGGTGATGCGCGAGTCGTTGTATCCCAATATCCAGGTGCTGCATGGAGTGCAGGCGCTGAACGGCTACTATCCGCTGGTGCCCACGGCGCAGCAATGGCTGCTCAGCCACCTGAACGCCAAGCTGGCCGACCTCCTGAACGTGCGTTACGTGCTGATCCCCCAACTCCTGCCGGTCGACGAGAAGACGGAAGCCTATGACACGGGCGACCCCTTGGCGCCTTCGCTGGCCGGGCGGAGCTTTGATTTCGCGGCGCAGCCCGTAGCGGCTCTGGAGGTCGAGGGGTACCTGAGCCACTCTGCTGAGCTTGCCGATGGGACGCCGGTGGGCCAGGTGGTGGTGCGAGGCACGGGGGGCGAGGAGGTGGTGTGGACGCTGCGGGCCGGGAATGACCTGGCCGAGTGGGCGTATGACCGCGACGACGTGCGCGAATCGGTGCGGCACAGCCTGCCACCGGTGACGGTGCGTACGTGGCCGGCGCGCTCGGGCTTTCCGCCGCGTGACCACTTGGGTCGGACCTACCTGGCGCGTTTTGCACTGCCTGCCCCCATGCAGGCGGTGCGCATCGAGGTACGGCCGCTCATTCCGGCCGCTTACCTGCATCTGGAGCGGCTGAGGCTGGTGGCGGCGGATGGGCAGAGCCGGCTGCTCTCGTCTCTGGTGGGGGAGGGCGACCACGTGCTGGTGTACCGCAGCCCCGACGTGGCCATCTATCGCAACGAGGATGCGGGGCCGCGGGCCTTTGTGGTGCATCGCACGCGGGTGGCCCAGAGCGAGGCACAGGCAGCAGATCTCACGCTGGCTGCCGGGATGGACCCCTGGAGCGAGGCCATCCTCCTGGCAGGCCGCGAGCTGACCGGGTCCGCCCAGCCGGGCGACGAGGTGCAGATCGAGGCCTACAGTGCCCAGCGGGTACGCATCCGCGTGCAGACGGCAGCAGAGGGCTACCTGGTGCTGGCCGACAGCTATTACCCCGGTTGGAGAGCACAGGTCGACGGCAAGCCTGCTGCCGTGGAACGGGCCGATGTGGTGCTGCGGGCGGTGGCGGTGCCGGCTGGGGAACATGCGGTGGAGTTTGTCTTTGCGCCCACATCCTGGCACATTGGCGCAGCAGGCAGCATCGTGGCCTGCCTGGGCCTGATCGCAGTGGTGGTGAGCTGGCGCCGAAGGGCATGAGTCGCTGGACTCGGGGGTTGTTTTGGCAGTATAATGCAGACGTGTTGGAAGTTGCCAGAGGGCCCGGAGCGGCTTCGCAGGGGAGGGAGAGCGTGAACATTTTCAACCGCGTGTTGGTCATCGTGCTCTTGCTGGGGTTCCTGGCGCTGCTCGTGGCGAGCGCTGTGCTGCCGGCGAGCTTTGTGGCATGGCTCGAGGCTATCGGGGCGGGGGCGCAGGCCCTGCTGGTGCCGCCGGTGGAGTACATCCGACTGGGCGTGACCGCGGTGCTGCTGGTGTTGGTCGTCTTGTTGCTGGTGCTGGAGCTGCGCCGTGGCAGGCGCCCCACCGTGACTGTGCGGCAGGCAGGCGGTGGCACGGTCGAGCTGGGGACGGAGTCGGTGGCGCGGAGCCTCGAGTACCACATCGGCCAGGTGCCCGGGGTGGCCAAAGTGCAGCCGGCGGTGGTCAGCAAGGGCAAAGTGGTCACGGTGGCGCTGGACCTGGAGCTCGACCCCATGGCCGACCTGCGGGCCAAGAGCGAAGAGGTTGTGCAGTTGGCGCGCGAGCTGGTGGAGGGCAAGCTGGGGCTCAAGCTGGCTTCGCGCGGGCTGCGGGTAAAGGTGAGGCAGGCACCGTACAGCGGCGGGCCGGCAGGCCCCAAGCCCGAGCCGCCGGCGCAGCCGCCCGTCGCCCCTGCGGAGCCTGGGGCGGGCGGGCCGGCCGAGGCGTAAGCGGCCCGTGCCTGCCGTGCCTGTTCACACTCACGCTGGGAGCCCCTGGGGGAACGATCAACAGGGATGGACAGGATACAGGGGATGATGGCGCCATCATCCTGTCCATCCGTGGCGGGGTCGGCTATGGGGCAGCGGTGCGCCGGCCCGCAATGACGATGCGCCCTTGCAGAAGCTGGACCTCCTGGATGTCGACGCCTGCAGCCTGCTCGAGGATCAACTGGGTGATGGTGTCGGAGACGGAGCTGAGCATCGCCGGTGGGATGGCGAGGCCGCCTACCTGGGCGCTCTGAAAGGCGACTTGGACCTTGCCGTCGGCGGCCTGGATGGTGCCGGTCAGCACCAGGTGGCCGCGGACGGGCGAGGTGAGGTCGCCTTCGACGGTGAATGTGCCGGGGCGGAAGGCGATGGTCGGCGAGCGCAGCGGCAACGAGCCACTCAGGTTCAAGGCGACATACGAGGTTACCTCCTCGTCGGTAAACTCGACGCGGAAGGTGTTGCCCGCAAAGGCCTGAGCCTTTTCCTCGAAGCGGCTGGCAGCGTTCTCGGATGCCGGCACGGTTGGTAGAGGGACTGGGGTGGGGGCGGCCGTCGCGGTGCGGCCGGCCAGGAAGCATGGGCTGATACAGCTCACCGACACGAGCGTGCAGGCGAGCACGAGACCGAGCGTGGGCCATCGTCCGCTGGACATGGTCTTTTCCCTCCTGTGTTGTACCTCTGGCACGGCAAGCCTTCTTCGTGTGGAGAGTGTAAGCGAGTTGGACACGGCATCGATCGCGCGCACAATGGGCGCCCTTTTGTTCATTGCCGAGGGGCCTGTGCCGGTGGAGCAACTGGCGCAGGTCGTCGGAGTTCCTTTGGCGCAGGTTGAGGAAGCGCTCGGCCGGGTGGAGGCGTGGCTGGCCGGCGGCGGCCTGGTGCTGCAGCGGCATGGCGGCAGGCTGCAGGTGGTCACGGCCGCTGACCTTGCCCCGCACGTGGAGCGCTTTCTCGGGCTCGACCTCTCCAGCCGGCTGTCGCCGGCTGCTCTGGAGGTGCTCGCGATCATCGCCTACCGCCAGCCCATCACGCGGGCCGAGATCGAGGCCCTGCGCGGCGTAAACTCCGACGGTGTGCTGCGCACCCTGGTGTCAAAGGGGCTGGTCGGCGAAGTGGGACGGTTGGAGCAAGCCGGCCGCCCCATCCTGTACGGGACGACCTTTGAATTCCTCCAGTACTTTGGCCTGCGCCAGTTGCAGGACCTGCCCCCGCTCCCCGCCAGGCCCGCTGCGGCGGCGCAGCCGGCGAATGCGCCGCAAGATGCAGGCCAGGGCGTCCTCAAGAGCTAGTAGCTGGTGGGGGCGCCCCGCGCGAGGACACCTCCTCTTTGGGGCTCATGCCACGGATGTGGCGGCGGCCTGCTCCTCTTCCTTCTCTGGCAACCTGAGCGACAGCACCTGCGACACGCCCTCGCGCGCCATGGAAATGCCGTACACGGTGGATGCCGCTTCGACCGTGCTGCGGTTGTGGGTGATGACCACGAACTGGGTGTGCCGGGCTAGGCTCTCGAGGAAGGCCCGGAACCGGTGGACGTTGGCCTCATCGAGCATAGCGTCGACCTCATCGAGCACGCAGAAGGGCAGGGGGTTCACTTTCAGCAGCGCGAAGAGCAGCGAAGCGGCCGTGAGAGCGCGCTCTCCACCCGACAAGAGCGCCAGGCTCTGGGCGCGCTTGCCCGGCGGGCGGGCGATGATCTCGATGCCCGACTCGCTGGGGTTATCGGGCTCGGTGAGCAGCAGCTTGGCCGAGCCGCCGTTGAAAAGGGTGCTGAAGCACTCACTGAATTCGCGGGCGATGCGGGCAAAAGCCTGGCCGAAGCGTTCGCGGATCACACGGTTGAGCTCGGCGATCACCTCGCGCGTCGCGTCGGCGGCCCGGCTCAGGTCCTCGACCTGCTGCATCAGGAACTGGTGGCGCTGGCGGACCTCCTCGTACTCAGCCGGCGCGTTGGGGTTGACCGGGCCCAGCCGGCGCAGGCGGGCGCGCAACTCTCTGATCTCATGGCTGAGGCCCTCGGGCACCCGCGTCACCTGAGGGAGGGGAGTGACCGTGGCGCCCAGGCTGAGGCGCAACTGGCGCGGGGTGGCCATGCCGGCGACCTCCACCGGGCCGAGCTCGGCCTCGATTTGCCTGCGCAGCTCGTCGAGGGCCTCGAGGGAACGCTGGCGCTCAAAGCCGAGCCGGTTGGCCTCGTTCTGGAGCCCCTGGAAATCCTGCCGCAGACGGGCTTCCTCTGCCTCGATGGCTTCCTGGCGCTGCTCCGAAGCCTGGAGGCTGGCTTCAGCCGCTGCGAGGGGTGAGGCGATCTCCTGGCGTGCTCTCTGCAGCTCGTCGAGGGCCGACTGGGCGGCGTCGATCTCCTTGGCCAGCGCCTCGGCCTCGTGGCACAGCCGGGCATAGGCCTCCTGGCGGCCCTGCGTTTCGGCGTCGGCATGGGCCAGAGCCTCGCGTTGGGCGGCGACGAACTGCTCCTGGGCCTGTTTGCTGCGCAGCGATACGGCGAGGGCCGTCTCGCACTCGGCGGCCTGACGTCGGAGGGCCTCGAGGCCATCGCCTTCTGCGGCGGCGCGCAGGGCCTCGACGTGCGCGGTCGCTTGGGCGCTGCTCTGTTCGAGGCTTTCCAGCTCGCCCTCGGCCTGGGCCAGGTCCACTGCCAGCTCCTGGAGGGTGCGGGCGGCCTGTTCGGCCAGCGAGCGGCGCCAGGTGGCTTCCTGTGCCAGCCGATCGTAGCGCTGGCGCAGGGCAAGGGCCCGTTGCTCCTCTTGGGCCAGGGTGGAGCGGGCCGCCTGGACCTCGTGCGAGAGGTCGCGCAGATGTTGGCGGATGGCCTGCTGGCGCTCTTCCTCCTCGCGCAGGCGGGCTTCGGCCTGGCTCAGCGCCTCTTGCGCCGAGGTGAGGCGGCCCGGCAACTCGCGCCACTCCCGCTCTTGGGCCAGATAGCCGCGGCTGCGAGGCCGGGAGCCTCCGCGGACCACGCCGCGGGCTTCGACCACGTCGCCGTCAATGGTGACGGCACGGCTGAGGCGTGGCTCGGCGGCGAGGGCGCGGCGGGCGGCGGGCAGGTCATCGACGATGGCGATGCTGCCGAGGAGCAACTGGCACACCCCGCTGTACTCGGGCTGGGTTTGCACCAGTTGGGCTGCCACACCGCGCACCCCGGGCAGCTTGGGGGCCTCGACGGGGCGGGCCGGCTTCACATAGTCGAGCGGCAGGAAGGTGGCACGGCCCCGCTCGCGTCGCTTCAGGAGGTCGATACAGGCCAGGGCATCGTTCCATGTCCTGACGACGATATCCTGGAGGTGGCCGCCGAGGGCAATCTCGATGGCCGTCTCGAGCTCGAGTGGCACCTGGAAGAGGCTGGCGACGGTGCCGACGACCCCGGGCATGTGTTCGCTGATGACGGCCTGGGCGCCTTCGTAGAGGTGCGAGCCCTGGCTGCGCGCGCGCTGGATGACCTCGAACTGGGTTTTGAGGCTCTGGTGGGCGGCGCGGGCCGTGTCTCGCTCGGCGCGGAGCTGGTCGAGCCGGGCGGAGCAAGCTGCAAGGAGGTCTTCGGCCTGGTGCAGGCTCGCCTCGACCTGGCCCAAGGAGGCAAGGGCCTGCTGGTGCTGGGCCTCGGCGGCCTGCAGCTCCCGCTGGGCTGTCTGAGCGCGGCCCTCGACCTCTGCCAGCTCGCGCCTCTGCTCTTGGACCTCTTGCTCCAGGTCGGCCTGACGCTTGCGCAGCCCGGCCAGGCGGTTGCGCGCCGCGGCGTGGGCGGCCGCCACCTCGAAGGCCGCTGCGCGGGCGCGTTCGAGCTGGTCGCGCTGCAGGCGCAACGCGGCCTCGGCTGCGGTCAGCTCGGCCTGGGCCGAGGAGGCGGCGGCCTGCTGGGTGGCGATGGCTGCTTCGAGGGCGGCCAGCTCGCGGGTCTCTTGCTCGATGGCGGCCAGGATGCCGGCGCGGCGCACCTCGATGGCGGCGAGGTCGGCCTGTACCTGCTCCTGCTGGCGGGCGACGGCCTGGGCGCGTTCCTGAACGACGGCGAGGCGCCGCCGCTGGTCCTCGTAACGGCTGCGGAGGTTCTCGCCCTCCTGGCGCCTGCGCCGGATCTCGTCGCGGAGCTCTTGCTGGCGGGTGCGGAGGGCCTCGCGCTCGGCGAGCAGACGCTGCAGCGCCTCGCGGGCCTCTTGGAGCAACGCGGCCTGCCGGGACTGTTTCTCTTCGATCTGGGCCACCTGGTCGAGCTGGCGCTGCCATTGGTAGCCGTACCATTGGAGGAGTGCGGCTTCGAGCTGCTGTCTGACGGCATTGTACTCCTCGGTGCGCTCGGCCTGGCGGCGCAGGGAGTCGACGCGCGGTGCGATCTCGCTGAGGATGTCGTTGAGGCGCTCGAGGTTGTGGGCGGTCTCTTCCAGGCGGGCGAGAGATTCGTCGCGCTTGTCGATGTAGATGCGGACGCCCGCTGCCTCTTCAAACAGTGAGCGCCGCTCTTCAGGCCGCAGGCTGAGGGCGGCGTCGACTTGCCCCTGGCCGATGACCACAGAGGCGTTGCGGCCAAGGCCGACCCGGGTGAGGAGCTCGCCGATATCGCGGAGGCGGACGCGGTTGCCGTTGAGGTAGTACTCGTTCTCGCCCGAGCGGTAGGCGCGGCGCGTAATGGTGACTTCGCTGTAGTCGAGCGGGAGCCAGTGGGCGCTGTTGTCAAAGATCAGTGAGACCTCGGCCAGGCCCATCCGGGCGCGTTGGGCGCTGCCACTGAAGATGAGGTCTTCGGTGCGTTTGGCGCGCAGAGCGCTGTAGCTCTGTTCGCCGAGGGCCCAACGCACTGCGTCGGCGATGTTGCTCTTGCCGCTGCCGTTGGGGCCGACGATGGCGGTGATGCCGCCGTCGAAGGTGAATTCTGCGCGGTTGGCAAAGCTCTTGTACCCCTGGATCTCGAGTCGCTTGAGGTACATTGTCGACGACCATCCGTTCGATCATGGCAGCGGCGCGCGGGTGCCTGGCGAGGGCCGGAGCGACTGCGCTGGCCGGCGCCTGGCAGGGCCGCAGCCCCGCTGCGAGGCGGCTAAGACCCCTGGGGTGGCTCGGCGATGGCCGGGCCGGGATTGTCGCCCTGCAGGGCGGGGCTGGCAAGGGCCGACTGGGCGGCAGCCTGTTCGGCAGCCTGTTTGCTGGGGCCCACACCCCGCCCCAAGACGCGGCCGCCTACCCAGACCTCGACGACGAACTCTTTGGCGTGGTCGGGGCCCGTCTCGGCTACCGTACGGTACGCCGGTGTGAGGTGGAGGCGCGCCTGCACCTGCTCCTGCAAGAGGCTCTTGGCGTCGCGCGGCCCTGTGGCGGCGAGTGACTGGATGGCGTCGCCCAGGACCCTCAGCAGGAGGGCGCGGGCTTGCTCGAGCCCCTGATCGAGGTACAGCGCGCCGACGACGGCCTCAAAGGCGGCGCAGAGGTTTGCGGCGCGTTGGCGGCCGCCGCTGGCCTCCTCGCCGCGGCCCAAGAAGAGGTGGGCGCCGAGGTCGATGCGCATCGACGCCTGGGCGAGGGAGTCGGTGCGGACGATCGCGGCACGCATGGCGGTGAGGGCGCCCTCGCGAGCGGTAGGGTAACGATGGAACAGCTCATCGGCGATGACAAGCCCGAGCACCGCGTCGCCGAGAAACTCGAGGCGCTCGTTGTCGGAAATGGGCTGGGAAGGTCGCTCGTTCACATAGGAGCTGTGGGTCAAAGCCTCGCGCAGGAGCTCTGGCCTGCGAAAGCGGACGCCGAGGCGGCTCTGAAACGAGTCGAGGATGGCTTGTTCTTCAGTGATGCTCATAGCTCAGGAACAGGGCGATGGCGCCGAGTACCCCCACGTCGCTGCCGAGCGCGGCCGGCTCGATGCGCAGGCCCTGACGAAAGCAGGCCATGGCTCTCTCCGACACTGTGGCGCGGATCGCAGCGAACAGAGGGGCCCCGATTTGGGCCACGCCGCCTCCTATCAAGATGATCTGTGGCGCCAGGATGTGAATGAGGTTCACGAGCCCGATGCCAATGGCCTGGCCAGTGCGCTCGACCAGGTCGAGGGCCAGGGCGTCGCCACCGGCTGCGGCGCGGCCCACCACCTGAGCGGTCACTTGCCGTGGGTCGCCCTGGGCCAGGGCCAGGATGCGCGATGGCTCGCCGGCGGCCATACGTGCCACCGCGGCAGCGCCAAGGGCGGGCCCCGAGGCGACGGCCTCGAGGCAGCCGCGGTTCCCGCACGGGCACGCGGGCCCGTCGGGGTTGATGGTCGTGTGGCCCACCTCGCCTGCCAGCCCTCGTTGGCCCAGGAGCAGGCGGCCGCCGGAAATGATCCCCGCGCCGATGCCCGTGCTGATGGTCAGGTAGATCAGGTCGGTGGTGCCCCGCCCGGCACCGAAGCGGTGCTCCGCCAGGGCGGCCGCGTTGGCGTCGTTGCCGACGACGACTGGCAGGCCCAGCTCGTCTTGGAGCAGCGCCCGGAGGGGCACCTGGCTCCAGTGCAGGTTCGGCGCGCTCAGCACGACGCCGCTGGCCGGGTCCACGGCGCCTGCGGAGCCGACGCCGACTCCGCGTGGCGGCTGGCCGCCGGCCTGGCGGATGACTTGTCGGGCGGCGTTGGCGATGCGCTCCACCACGGCGTTCTGGCCCTCGTGGGGAGCCGTCGGGGCGGCAACACGTGCGAGTATGGTGCCGTCGGGCGTAGCGAGGACGGCTCGAATCTGGGTGCCGCCAAGGTCGATGCCGACGATGGGCGCTGCCATTACAACCTGCCTTGCGGGTGAGGCATGCCAGCTCTAGCTGCATTGCCGGGCATCGAGTATACCACAAATGCGGAGGGCGACACAAGCGAGCCGGGCCGGGGAGCCGGCGGAGCTATTGACATGGGCATGCCATTCCTCTACAATACGGCCGCCTTGGGCAGGGGGAGGCAGCGAGCAGATGACGACGCCGTTGCGGACGCAGTATCTGCGCATCAAGCGCGAGTATCCAGGCACGATTGTGCTCTTCCGGCTGGGCGACTTTTACGAGACCTTTGACGAGGATGCGAAGGTCGTGTCGGAGGTGTGCGACATTGTGTTGACGTCGCGGCCGGTGGGCAAAGACGAGCGGGTGCCGTTGGCTGGGGTGCCGTACCACGCGGTGGAGGGCTACATCGCGCGGTTGATCCGTGCGGGGCATCGGGTAGCGGTGGTTGAGCAGGTGGGTGACGAGGCGCGTGGCGGGCTGATGGAGCGCGAGGTCGTTCGCATAGTCACGCCGGGAACGGTCGTCGAGCCTGCCCTGCTGGATGCACGGAAGAACAACTACCTGGCCGCGCTGGTGCTCGGCGAGGGCGCCGCGGGGCTGGCCTACGCGGATATCACCACCGGCGAGTTCGCGACCACGCAGCTCACGGGTGAGGCGGCCGCGGGCAGGGCGTGGGAGGAGCTGGCGCGGCTGCAGCCGGCCGAGTTGCTGGCGATGCCCGAGCAGGCGGAGGCGATTCGCCAGGAGGCGGTGCAGCGGGATGGCGGGCTGGCCGAGCACGTCTCGGTGCTCGACGGCTGGCGCTGGGAAGAGGCGACGGCCCGGCAGGCGCTGACGGAGCACTTTGAGGTCGCCTCACTGGCCGTGTTCGGTTGCGCCGGGCTCCCGCTGGCGGTGCGGGCGGCCGGAGCCATTGTGCAGTACCTGCAGCAGACGCAGCGCGCCGCACTCGCCCAGTTGGGGAACCTCGTCACCTACTCGCTGGATACGTTCATGACCCTCGACCCGGCAACCCGGCGCAACCTGGAATTGTGTGAGGGGCTGCGGACCGGGACGGCGAAGGGGTCGCTCTTGGGGGTGCTCGATCTGACGGTGACGCCCATGGGGGCGCGGCTCTTGCGCAGGTGGGTGCAGCAGCCTCTGCTGAGGGTGGAAGAGATCCTGGCACGGCAACGGGTGGTGGCGGGGTTTCACGCCGCGCCGGCAGCCTGTGCGGCGATCCAGAAGGTGCTGCGCCAGAGTGGCGACCTGGAACGGCTGACCAACCGGGTGTTGCAGCAGGTAGCGAGCGGCCGCGACCTCTTGGCACTGAGGGCGTCGCTGCAGGCGGTGCCCGTGGTGGCCGACGAGCTGGCTCGGGTGGCGGGGAGCGGCACCGATGATGACGCGCGGGCCGTACAGGCCTTGGCGGCCGGGCTCGAGCCGTGCCCGGAGGTGGTGGACCTGATTGGGCGCGCCATCTCCGACGAGGCCCCGGGCACAGCGCGGGGCGCGGGGGCCATCCGCCCTGGCTTCTCGCAGGAATTGGATGCGATTCGCGCGGCCAGCCACAACGCCAAGCAGTGGGTAGCCGACCTGGAGCGAAGGGAACGGGAACGCTCGGGGATCAAGTCGCTCAAGGTCGGCTACAACAAGGTATTCGGGTATTACATCGAGGTGAGCCGCAGCAACCTCGAGGCGGTGCCGGCGGAGTACATCCGCAAGCAGACTCTGGTCAACGGCGAGCGTTTCATCACGCCGGAGCTCAAGGAGCAGGAGGCGCTCATCCTCCATGCAGAGGAGCGGGCGGCAGAGTTGGAGGCGCGGCTCTATCGCGAAGTGCTGCAGGAGGTGGGCAAAGCGGCGCCACGCCTGCTCGCTACGGCGCAGACGCTGGCGCAGATCGATGCCTATGTGGCGTTGGCCGAGGTGGCGCGGCGGTACGGGTACTGCCGGCCGGTGCTCGACGATGGGCCCTCGATCGAGATTGTGGAGGGCCGCCACCCCGTGGTCGAGCGGAACCTCGGCGACCTGGCCTTCGTGCCGAACGACCTGCGCCTGTCGCCCGATGAGCAGATACTCGTCATCACCGGCCCGAACATGAGTGGCAAGTCGACCTACCTGCGGCAGGCGGCGCTAATCGTGCTCTTGGCGCAGATTGGCTCGTTCGTGCCTGCTCGGGAAGCGCACATCGGCGTGGTCGACCGCATCTTTACCCGTGTCGGGGCGCAGGACGAGATCAGCGCCGGCCAGAGCACGTTCATGGTCGAGATGTTGGAGACGGCGCTCATCCTCTCGCAGAGCACGCCGCGCAGTCTGTTGATCCTCGACGAGGTGGGCCGTGGCACGAGTACCTACGATGGGTTGGCGATCGCGCAGGCCGTGGTCGAGTACCTGCACAACAGCCCGCGCCTGCGGGCCAAGACGCTGTTCGCCACCCACTTTCACGAGCTGACGGCGCTGGAAGGCTACCTGCCCCACGTCCGCAACTACAATGTGGCCGTGGTGGAGGATGGCGAGCGGGTGGTCTTTCTGCACAAGATCGTGCCGGGGGGCGCAGACCGCTCGTATGGCATCCATGTGGCGCAGATAGCCGGCCTGCCGCGGCCCGTGATCAAGCGCGCGCGGGAAATCCTGGCGCAGCTGGAGGAGCGCGGCGAGCCGGGCGCGGCCAAGCGGGGCCGCTCGCAGAAGGGGGCCGATGCCATCCTGCCGCTTTTTGCCGCCACGGAGCACCCGGTGGTGCAGGCGTTGCGCGATCTCGCGGTCGACGAGATGTCGCCTCTGGAGGCGCTGAGCAAGCTCTACGAGCTGCAGAAGGCGGTGCGAGGGAGCGCGGGCAAGGCGGTGCCTTGACCAGTCCTCGTCTATATGTTAAGATTCTCCGGAGGGTAGTGTAATGGCGAGAGCAGCGACTGTCACGGTAATCGGCGGTGGGCTCGCGGGCTCTGAAGCGGCCTGGCAGGCGGCGCGGCTGGGCTGCCGGGTGCGGCTGATCGAGATGCGGCCTGCCAAGCTCACGCCGGCCCACCGGACGGGGAATCTGGCCGAGCTGGTGTGCAGCAACTCGCTGGGTTCGAGCCTGGGCGACCGGCCACTGGGGCTCCTGAAAGACGAGTTGCGGCGCATGGGCTCGCTCATCATCGCGTGCGCCGACGCAACTGCGGTGCCTGCGGGCAGCGCCTTGGCGGTGGACCGCGAACTGTTCTCGGCGGAGGTTACCCGGCGTGTCGAAGGGCACCCGCGGATCGAAATCCGGCGCGAGGAGGCCCTTGCCATCCCCGACGAGGGCCCGGTGGTGGTGGCGACCGGGCCGCTGACGTCGGAGGCGCTGGCCGAGGAAATCCGCCGCCTGAGTGGGGCCGAGTACCTGCACTTTTACGACGCGATGGCGCCGATCGTGGCCCTGGACTCCATTGACATGAGCAAGGCCTTCCGTGGCGGCCGCTACGGGCGCGGCGGGGATGACTATATCAACTGCCCCATGACCGAAGAGGAATACCGGCGCTTTGTGAGCGAATTGCTGGCCGCAGAGACCATCGAGCTGCGCGACTTTGAGGCCGGCGACGAGCGTTTCTTCGAGGCCTGCCTGCCGGTGGAGGAGATTGCGCGGCGCGGGGTGCAGGCGCTGGCCTTTGGGCCGTTGCGGCCCGTCGGCCTGGTGGACCCCAGGACCGGAAGGCAGCCCTACGCCGTCGTGCAATTGCGGCAGGACAATCTGGCCGGCAGCCTGTACAACATGGTGGGCTTTCAGACCAATCTGCGCTGGAGCGAGCAGAAGCGCGTCTTCGGCATGATCCCTGGGTTGGAGCAGGCCGAGTTTGTGCGTTTCGGCCAGATGCACCGCAACACCTTCCTCGCCTCGCCGGCGCTGCTCGAGCCGACGATGCAGTTTCGCCGGCGCCGCGACCTCTTCTTTGCCGGCCAGTTGACGGGCACCGAGGGGTATGTGGGGTCCACCATGAGTGGGCTGGTGGCTGGGCTGAACGCGGCGCTCCTGTGCCGCGGGGAAGCGCCGTTGGTGTTGCCGCCCACGACGATGAGCGGGGCGCTGTGTGCCTACGTGGCGCATGGCAGCGCGGAGCACTTTCAGCCGATGAAGGCGAACTTGGGCCTGCTGCCCGACTTGGCGCAACACCCTCGGCACAAGCGGCAACGGCACGAGGCACTGGTGCGGCGTGCCCTAGAGGATCTGGAGAAAGCATGGCGACCGATTGCGGCGATGGTGGCCGAGTAGCGGCTGCGCAGGTGGGGCTCTCAACCGGGTCGTTGCACCATTGGGCCCTCGACCGCGTGTTCGAGTTGGCGGCGGCTGCCGGGTACGACGGTGTGGAGTTGCTGGTCGATGCGCGCATGGACTCGTCCGACGTGCCCTACCTGCGACGGCTTGTGCAGCGGTGGGGCGTGCCAATCCTGAGCGTGCACTCGCCCTTTGTGGCGGACGTTGAGGGGTGGAGCGGACTGGCCGAGCGGCGCGTCGAGCAGGCCGTGCGCCTGGCCGAGGAGTTGGGCGCGTCGACGGTGGTGGCCCATCTGCCGGTGCGGTGGCAGGTGGGGCGGGTGCGCCTGTCGGTGGGCAGTTGGCGCCTGGAGCGAGCGGTCGTTCTCCCGTGGCGCGACGGTGCCGGAGCGCGGTATGCCCGCTGGTTGCAGGAGGAGCTGCCGGCCCTGCAGGCGCGGACGGGGGTGCGGGTCGCGATCGAGAACATGCCGGCCCACCGAGGCTGGGTGCCAGGGGGGCAGCTCCACTGGTTCAACAGCACAGAGGGGCTACGGCAGTTCCCGCACGTAGTGCTCGACACCACGCATTGGGGGACCTGGGGCGTCGAGCCGGTGGAGGTGTACCGGGCGTTGCGCGAGCGGGTGGCGCACGTTCACCTGTCGGACTATGACGGGCGCGAGCACCGGCTGCCGGGGAAGGGCAAGCTGCGCCTGTGGGAGTTACTGGCCGAGATGGGGCGCGACGGGTTTAGCGGCATCGTCGTGGTGGAGGTGGAGCCCTCTGCGTTGGGCGAGAGAGGGTGGGCGAAGGGAGGGCTGCAGGCGGTGCTGGC
>Ga0123519_10002273_pt1 | contig 32600 bp, 31 predicted proteins | sample YelNatPaOPRAMG02_FD_87396 | JGI IMG/M metagenome (GOLD analysis project Ga0123519, IMG submission 87396) | Hot spring microbial communities from Yellowstone National Park - Yellowstone National Park OP-RAMG-02 (version 2) | ecosystem: Environmental > Aquatic > Thermal springs > Hot (42-90C) ... | reverse complement strand
CCTGGGAACAAACCTATTACAGGAGAGAAAGAGCTTAAATTTATACTTTCCAATGCAGGGTCGGAGGGAACTTTTGAAAAGTCAAAATCCGCTATAGGGTGTCCCCAGAAACGACATTTAACCCCTGCCTCTTTATAAATTTTTTCAGTAAAAGAAAAAGTAACTATTATCTCATCTGCTACTTCTGCAACCCTTTTAGCTACTTTACCGGTAGAACTCCATGCAGAAGGCGGGAAATAATAAACAACAGGTATATTAAGCTGTTTAGCTAGCTTAGCCAAACGAAAATTAATAGACGGAAAATCTATAACTACAAGCAGTGAAACAGGGTTATATCTTAAGAAGCTTCTGATCTTCCAAAATGCAGGTAGTATATATTTCCCTTTACATATAGACTCCAAAAGTCCTATAGCACTCCATAATGTACTATCAAATAACAAATTAACCCCACAAGCCCTCATTTCATCTGAACCTATACCTAAAATAGACAGGCCCGGGTCTATCTCCCATAAACACTTAGCTAATTGCGCACCATAAAAATCTCCTGAAGGCTCTCCTGTAGAAATAAAAACTGTTGCAGCATTATCCACTTCTTTTGTGTTTTAATAAAATTCCTCGCAGGGATTTTGCTTTCAAAAAATTTAATAATACTTTAATTTCTTCAAACTGCTTAAGCTTTTCTATCTCTGCAATAGCTTCTCTTAAAGGAAGATGAGCACGATAAATAAGTCTGTGAGCTTTTTTAAGTTCTTCTCTTACTTCAGAGTTTATACCCTGTCTTTTCAGCCCTGTAGTATTTAGGCCATAAATAACAGCTGGTTTACCATCAGCCAGCATAAATGGGGGTATATCCTGAACAATTTTAGAATAGCCTCCTATCATAGCCATTTTACCAATTCTCACAAACTGATGCACTCCTACAAAACCACCTAAACTTGCTTTATCTTCCACAACTGTATGGCCAGATAATCCTACAGAGTTTGCAATTACTACTTCATTTCCAATTATACAGTCATGAGCAATATGTACATAGGCCATCAGAAAATTTTTGTTACCAATATAAGTAACGCCATTTTTCTTGGAAGAACGATTAATCGTTACATATTCTCTTATAACATTATAATCTCCAATTACTACAGAGCTTTCTTCACCTTTATATTTCAGGTCCTGAGGTAAACCTCCAATTATTACGCCGGGAGAAATTTTACAGTATTTGCCAATCTTCACTCCTTTCTCTATGATTACACCTGGGCCAATAATAGTACCTTCCCCAATTTTTACATCGGGTCCAATAATAGCATATGGACCTATTTCCACACCATCTCCAATTTCTGCACCATCATCTACTATAGCGTACTTGTAAACTTTGTAAGACATCCTATCCTCCTTAATTAAAATAATTTTAATACTTTTCCATTCTTACACTGTTTTAGTAATTCTTCTTTCTGACTGCTCTCTAATATTTCCATATTAAGCAATATTTGTTCTGCAACTGAAAGTGACCTTAAAGCTTCTTCTCCAGAAATGATAGGTTGCTTCCCTTTTAAAATACAATCTATAAAATGTTGAATCTCTAATTTTAAAGGTTCTTCCTTACCCACAAATGGTTTTTCTACCCAAAACTCTTTTCTGTAATGAGGACGACCTTCTTCAAAAACATATCCCGAAGAAAACTGTTTCCTAAGAGAAATATTCTGATCTAAATAATCAACAGAAATAAATGTATCTTCAAGTGTAATCTCTAGTTTCCTTATTTTTTCTACAGTAATCCTACTGGCTACCAAAGAAGCCAGACAGCCACTTTCAAATAATATCTGGACAATTGCAATATCTTCAAAAGGAGAATACACCGAAGCTCCCAAAGCCTGAATTTTTTTAATAGGAGATTTAGTTAAATCTAATAAAATATCTATATCATGTATCATAAGTTCCAGCACAACCCCTATATCCATATTTCTAAAAGTAGACGGCCCCATCCTGTTTGCTTCAATAAACAGCGGTTTTGAAACTAAATTCTTAACAGCCATTACTGCAGGATTAAATCTTTCTGTATGCCCTACCTGTAATACTACTCCTGAACTTTTAGCAAGGTGATTTAAGGCTTTTGCTTCTTCTAAAGTTCTGGTAATAGGCTTCTCTAACAATACATGAATGCCATTAATTAAAAAACTTTTTGCAATTTCGTAATGCAAAGTAGTTGGAACGACAACATTTACAGCATCCACCATCCCGATTAACTTTTTATAATCAGTATATCCAGTTACCCCAAATCTTTCTGTAGCTTTATAGAGAGAAATCTCATTTGTATCAGATAACGCTACTAATTCTACATCGGGATTTTCCTTTAATACTCTGGCATGATGAATACCCATATATCCTAATCCCACTACTCCTACTTTTAATTTTGGCAACTTCATAACTCCTTTCTTTTTCTAAATAGAAGAAGCCTCGGCAAGAAAGTAAGATAATTCTCCATCACATACTACAATACCATCTACTTCTGCTTTCGCATAAATTATTCCTGTGCGTAATTTACCTTTAGAGTTCCCCCTGAACCTTATCATAGTAGTAGTAATCAAAAGCTGGTCTCCAGGAATTACAGGGCGACGGAAACGAAGTTTATCTATTTTAGTAAATAATGGAACTTTGTTCTGCAAAGATTCCTCTGGATTTAACAACATTATACCTCCCACCTGTCCCATTGCCTCGACTAATAACACTCCAGGCATTATGGGTTTACCCGGAAAGTGCCCCTCAAAAAAATACTCATTTATAGTTACATTCTTAATACCAACTGCTCGTTTATAAGGTTCTAACTCCAATATTCTATCAACCAGCAAAAAAGGGTACCTATGTAACAAAATCTTTCTAATTTGATTAACATCATATACATAAGATTTAGCCATCTAAAATCCCCTCTTTTCTATCTTTACATTTTCCCTAAGCTTTTTAACAAATTTTATATTACTCTTATGACTTGGCTTAATAGCAAATAAAAAAGCCCTAAGCCTATATCCAAGCAAATAAAGGTCTCCTAATAAATCCAATATTTTATGTTTTAACAATTCTTTTTCTACTCTAAGAGCAGTAGAATAACCATAAGGTTCAACTAAAATAGCATTATCAAGACTACCACCATAAGCCAGTCCTTTCTGCCAGAGCTCTTCCAGCTCTTCACGAAAACCAAAAGTCCTAGCCATTGCAATTTCTTTTAAATAACTCTCTTCTGTAATTACCATCTGTTCCCACTGAGTTCCTATTACAGGATGATTATAATCTATCAGGCATCCTAATGTCAATTTATTATCTGGAATTGCTATAAAAATATTACTTTCCTCCATAAGCCAAACTGGCCTGACCAAAGTAGCTTCGCTTCTCTCCTTACTTTGTTTGACTACCCCAGCTTCTTTAATCGCTTCCCAAAAAGGTAAAGAACTCCCATCCATTATGGGAACTTCTTTCCCTTCAATTTCTATAATTAAATTATCAATCACTGAAACATACAGAGCAGAAAGTAAATGTTCAACAGTTCTTATTGTAATTCCATTTTTATGTAAATTAGTAGAACGAGTAGTGTCTTCTTCTACATAATCAATCAAAGCAGGGATAGAGAAAAATCCCTCTTTATCTTGAAGTATAAATAAAATACCTGTATCTTCTTTGGCAGGCTTCAAAGTAAGCCTGCTTTCTTTCCCTGTGTGCAAGCCTATTCCTCTTAAAACTTTTTCTTGTTTTATAGTATGCTGATACATTTTTTATTTTTACTGCACTTACTTTCTTTGAAAAGAAAGTAGGAAAAGGCGCTTTGTAGCGGGTGCTGCGCCCCCTTACTTTGTGTAAGTGCTTCGCACCCCCACTTTGTGTCTTACTTACTTATTTTTCAAAAGAAGTAAATGCTACTTTGTATCTAATGCTCTGCAGTTAACTGATTATTTATCAAAATAAGCACAGGATAAAAACTACCTGCCTCTGGCACAGTTAAAATCCGCAATTTATACTTTTGAGCAGGCTCAACAGTTACTTCTCTTAAAAAACACCTTTTACCAGCTTTAATAAAAGGAGTTTCAATGAAACTATCTCCAATAATAAAACTTCCACAAGCTACTCCACGCTGTGGAATAAAATAAAAATTTAATTTATAAGGATATTGAGACGGGTTATATAAAATTAAATTCCTTTCATAAAGAATACCATAATTACCATAATTAGGCTCTTTACTTCCTATATCCTCCCACCACGGCGGAGCACCTATAAGAAAACTCCACGGCAAATCCTTATTTATTGTAAGCAAACAATCTTTCTCCTCCTCAGGTGTAAGAAATGCCCCTGCAGGGTGAATAAAAAAAGGATTAAATTCACCCACAACCTTTTCCTCTACTGTATCTCCTATTTTAATTAAAATCTTTACCTCCTCTCCTTTTAAAAGATAAAACTGCATAAAACCAGAAATTATCTCACCCGGATTAAAATACCCTTCAGCTAAAACTTTTCTACATCCCCAAGGAAGGCTATAAACAGTTCCTAAATCTCTTTGCAAGTTACTTAAAAACCGCATAGAAGCTTTATGTCCTACAAACAATCCATCCAAAGAAGGGCCAGCAAAACCTGATATTACTATTACCTCAGCATTATTATCACTACTGTTATTTTGAATATAAACTTTAAATTTTTCTTTTTTCTTCATACCATTTTTATGATAATAAAGAAATCTAACAACCTCGTTAGCTTTAAATGCACTTTCCCATAATATCCCTTCTTTCTCCACCAATTCAGGTCTATTACTCAAGTATAAAAATTTACATTTCTGTTTAAGGTAAGGAATATTTATCACTTTTACAAGTAAACTTATTTCTTCTTCCTTCTCAATAAAATTAACTTTTATCTTCCCCTCCCATTCTTCCCCTCTTCCCAAAAACATAGGAAGTGAATCTTCAAAAATAACCCTTACTTTCTCTCCTTTATATCTTTCTCCTAGAAATTCTTTTATAGCTTCCTGCAATCTCCACTCAGGTATTGGATCTCCTGTAAGCTTAATCTCAAAGCAATACTCCTCTGCTAAAGATACCCCTAATAAAAACAATAACAATAAAAAAACCTTCCCCAAAATCCCTTTATATTTCTCCATACTAATTACTGAACTTCTCCTTTAATTTTTTAACATCTTTAAATAGCTCTGGTAATTTTCTAAGTAAACTATTAATTTTTAAAAACTGATAATGTTCCATAGCTGGATAACCCAAAATTACTGCACCTCCATCTATATCAGATATTACCCCAGATTTTGCAGCAATTCTGGCTTTATCACCCACTTTAATACCTTGTGCAATTCCTACCTGTCCCCCAATTAAAACCTGGTTCCCAATCTTTACACTCCCTGCAAGGCCTACCTGAGCAACAATAATGCAATTTTCTCCTACAGTAACATTATGACCTAAATGAACTAAATTATCTATCTTAGTCCCTCTACCTACCCTTGTCTCACCCATAGTAGCTCTATCTATGGTAACTCCTGCGCCTATCTCCACATCATCTTCAATTACTACTTTACCCACTTGAATTATCTTATAATGTTTCTCCCCATCCCATTCAAAGCCAAAACCATCGCTCCCCAAAACCACTCCACTATGAACAATACAACGAGCTCCAATTACTACATCTTCCCTTATAGTAACATTCGGATAGATTACAGTTTCATCTCCTATGATACAATTCTTCCCTATATATACAAAAGGATAAATTACTACATTTTTACCAATTTTAACATTTTCTTCTACAACTACCCAGGGATGAATAGTAATTCCTTCCCCGAGGTTTACTCCTTGTCCAATAATAGCAGTAGAGTGCACCCCAGCAGGTGGCTTAATGAAAGAAGGATAAAATAATCTCAAAACCTTAGCAAAAGCAAGTCTTGGGTTATTTACTATAATTAAATTCTTATTACAGGGAAAATATTCTTTTGATACAAATAAAGCAGTAGCTTTGCTTTCTACTGCTGCCTTAAAGGTAGAAAGAGAAACAGCAAAAGTAATCTCGCCCTCTTTAACTCTGTCAATAGTAGCCACTCCATACAACTCTACATCCTTATCCCCCTTTACCTCCCCTCCTACCATGTTAGCTATTTCTTGTAAATTTATTTTCATTCTTCTCTTGCGTTAACGAGAAAGCATCTCAAGTAGTTTATCAGTAATCTCTTCTCCCCCATATTTCACTCCCTGCTTAATAACAATAATTTTTAGTTTTTCCTTTTTAGCTAGTTCTGCAGCTGCAGATTTAATATCTTTATAGAGCACTTCTTTCATAATAAGATTAGATCTCTTTAAAAGTCCTAGTATTCTTTGTTGCAAATCTTCTTTTTCTAGTTTTGTTAAGTTAGGCGAGGCTTTCTCTAACAATAAACTATAAGCAATTTTTTCGTCCTCAAACTGTCTATCATATCTTTGAAATTTATACCACTTTTTTGTAATCTTATCTATGTCTACTGTGCCTACTCTAATTTTAAAAAAAGAACATCCCACTAAACCAGTAACTACCAATAATGCCAATATAATTTTAATTAATTTTTTGAACATAATACTCGCTCCTTTTATTTAAACTTTCTAAAAAACTTTTAGTTAAATCTGGACAGCTTATATTAACTTTATACTTCCAGAAAACTATTTTAATCCCCTGGCGGGAAGCTTTATCTTTAAATGTAGAAGCTAATTTAGCTCTTAACTTATCATACAACTCCTTTTTCTCAAAATATAGTTGTTTAGCACCTTTAGCAGAATTACCATAAAAGGAAGCTTTAAATTCTGTTTCTTTCTCTTCCTTAAAGCGATTGAACTCTTTTTCTAACTCCTTTTGCTTTTCTTTCAAATCAGAAATTAAATTATCCTTTTTCTGATCAAACTCATTTGCTACCTTTTCTCTATTTACCTCCCACAATTTCTCATATTGAATTTCCAGTTCTTTTTGTTTCTTTGTAAATTCCTGTTCATACTCTTTTGCATATAACTTATGATATTTATTTAATTCCTCATTAACCTCCTGCTCCACCTTGCTCAGTTCTTCTTTAAACTTCTGATTAAATCTTTCTTCTTCTGCTTTTATCTTTTCATCTACTTCACGAGTTATCTTTTCTTGATACTTATTTAGATTTTCTTCAACTTCTTTAAGCTTTTTCTCCTTGAAACGAGAGAATGCTTCTTCCTGTTCTTTTGTAGTATTTTGAATTAATCGTTCATATTTCTGATTTATTTCTTCTCTTTGTTTTAATAAATTCTTACCCATCTCTGCATCACCTTTTTGAGCAGCTACCTGTAATTTCAGTTGAATTTCAAACAACTCTTTTTTATTAGCTTCTAAAAGTTTCTGTTTTTCTTCTTCTATTTTTCGTAACAAGCGGGTATGTTCTGCTGCTAAAGTCTGCTCTAATTCATTATGAAGCCTTTTATTCTCTATTTCAATCTTCTCATCTCTTTCCTTAATTAAAGCAGAAGCATACTCGTCTAACTCATTAGCGAACTCCTCTCTCTGCTTTTCTAGTTTTGGAGATCTAAGAGCCTCTAACTCTTTAGCCTTCCTCTTTAGTCTCTCCTGTAACTTTTGTTCCATTTCTTTATGTAAAGCCTGTAACTCTTCAAATTGTTGTTTTTGATAGTTCTCTAATAGCTGCTTCTCTTCTTTCTGAAACTCTTTTTTAAGCTCTTCCAATTGCTTAAATAATTTTGCTTCCTCTCTCTTAAGCTCTTCCTGAATTTGTTTATATTTATCTTCAACTTCTACTTCTGGACTAAGGGTATCTTTAGTGGATTCTCCCAAGTTACTGCTCCATAACCTTTCTTTATATCCCAGCCAAAACAACTTATCTTCAATTCTAGCCAAATCTTTACCAATAGAGGTTGCCTTTAAAATCTGAGAAAATTCTACTACTGCTATACTATCCTGATTATCTTTAGCCTGTATCAGTTCTTCTCCCAAAAGAGTAAGGCATCCTATTAAAAAAAACCATATTAAAAACTTTTTATTCTTGAGGTTTAAACCTTTCCATAACATCTCCAGTAACATCTTCCCCACCATAGAATATACTCTCCTTATCCAGGACTAATATCAGCCCTTTTTCTTTAGATACTTCTTTGGTAATTTCATCTATACGCTTCTGTAAAGGTGCAAAAATTTCATCCCACTTCTTTTCTCGTTTCTGATTATAACTCTCGAAAATTTTCTGTTGTTCTTCCTCGGTCTTACCTCGAATCTCTTCAGAAATTGATTTCTCCATATCCATAACGATAAGGTCATATTTATCCTGTGCCCTTTTAATCTCTGGTAATTCTTTAAGTCTTTCTCCATCTATATAACCTATCAACTGTTTTTTAATTTTTTTAACTTTTTTGTGTGAAGCATTCTCCTTATTTTCTTTAGCGGTAAATTTAGCTACTACTTTATCTGTGATATCTTTTACTCCCCATAGCACTATTGAGTTATCTACCACAACAGAAAGGCCCTCTTCCTCTGCTACCTGTTTAATTATATTCTCTTCCTTCTCAAGTAAAGGAGCTAACTTACTCTTCTGTAATAGATACAACTTCTCATCATATTGATTTGCCAGAGCAGCTTTTTGGCTTTCATTTAATCCTTCTACTAGCTGAGCAAATTCTTTTTGCATATTTGCCTTTTCTTTATCTATATCTTTCTGTACAGCTAGAAATTCTGGAAGATCCATAATAACTTCGTTGTCAATACTTCCAATGGTGCTAACTTCTCTTTCCTTACAGCCTAAACTGATAACAACCAAGCACACTAGGAAAAAAACAATTACATTTTTTCTCACTCCTTAACCTCCTTTCTCTAAAAAGTATGTCCAATTCCTACAGTTGTTTTATTCCCTCCCTCTCTATTGTTAAACCCAAAATCTATTCTAATCACCCCAATCCCTATAGCAGGTATTTTTATTCTAATTCCTATACCTTCATCTACTTTAAAATTATCAAATAAACCAGTAGAAGTATTACGATAAACCACATTTCCAGCATCTATAAATATTGCTCCCTGTAAATTTTTGCTTTTCACAAGAGGGAATCTATATTCCGTTTGAAATAAAATTAGTTGGTCTCCAACAAACTCACCCTCTTCATAAGCTCTTAAAGTATTATTCCCCCCCAGGTAAAACTGCTCTGACAAAGGCAAACTACTAGTGCTAGTCCCTGCTAGCATTCTAACTGCCAAAATGTGCTCTTTCCACATACCTATATATTTACGCACATCAAAATAAACTTTGGTGAAATCATAAGTCCCCCCAAATACCCCTGCTCTTTCTACAGAAAGACTTTGATAACTTCCCTTTAGTGGGTCTGCTATGTTATCTCTAGTATCTCTAACACCTGCAAGAATTATACTCCTAACCTTACCCTTGCCTGTATCAGGAGCTATAATGGGATAGTCACTGGAAGGTGTTGGCACTGTTTCTATATTAGATATTTTAATACTTGCAAAACCACGAACATAATCACTAAAAGGATGCTCATAAGTAATCATACCACCGCGCCTTCTGTCTGTAAACAAAGCATATTTTTGACCTGGAACATCTTGGATACTCTCCCTTTGTTCTTCGTAAGTATTACTAAAAAGACTAAAACTAATAGAACTACCTTTTTTAGTAATATAAGGTTCTCGATAATAAAGGTTATAATTTTGTATAAATTCACCTCTCTGAAAAGATACACTTATAGCTCTTCCCGTACCAAAAAGATTCCTTTCTCTAACCTCTAAACTTCCAGTTAATCCTTCGTGACGTGAGCCTCCACTAAAACCAATCCCTGCAATAGCCATACCAGTTTTTGTTTCCTTAACTTGTATCTCAAGTATCACATAGCCTGGCTTACCTGTAGGTTTTGGAACAATATTTAAGTCTTCAAAAAATTCAAGGTTTTGCAATCTACGCATATCTTCCTGTAGAACTTTTTTCTCTATTACATCTCCTTTTTTCGTTCTTATTTCTCGCATAATAACATTAGTTTTTGTTTTGGTATTACCGGTAATTATAATATCCTCAACTTTAGCTTCAGTAATAATAAAAGTAACTTTTCCTTCTGGAGTAGGTTCAGCAGTAAGTGGTTCGTCCAGCACATAGCCTCTTTCATCATAAAGCTGGGCAATTGCTTTAAGGTCTTTTTGAATTACATTTGCACAAAGCAACTTGCCTGGCCTTGTAGTTATTACATTTAGAAGGTCATTAGAAGTAACTTTAGTGTTACCACTAAAATTTACCTCCGTAACTGGTAAACCTTCTTCTATTATAATCTTAACCACACCTTCTTTAGAAGATATATCCTTAATGTGGGAAGGCAAACCAACATATCCAAGTTCATCATTATAATAACTGTTTATTTTTTTTAAAGATTCCTCCAGTGCATTTGTATTTAAAACCTCTCCTTGTTTAATAGTAATAAGTTCCTTCAGTTTCTCCTCTCCTACCTCTTTATTACCTGAAAATTCTATCTTTTCCACAACTGGATTTTCAAGCACTCTATAAACTACTGTTACTCCTTCTTTAGTTACCTTTGGGTCAAATTTTACATCGGTAAAATAGCCTGTATCATAAATAGCCTGTAAATCTGTTTTTATTTGATCTGTATTTAATTCTACTCCTGGCTTTACCTTTACTACTTTCATTATATCTCCTGTAGGTATATTCTTATTACCCAATATAACCACATCTATTATCTGCTGACCTGCTAAAGAAGACTCTTCTTCTGTGTTTGAAGAACCAGCAGGTTGCTCTTCCCCTGCATAACACAATGGGTAAAATATAAAAAATAATATTAAAATAATCAGGCTAATTCGTTTCAATTTTTACTTACCTCCTTAAAAGTTCACTTTCTTCTTCCTCAACACTAATTTCTCTTATTTCTGCTCCTAAAGAAAGGAACTTCTCTATAATATTTTCATAACCTCTTTTAACATGGTGAATTCCTCCTATTTCGCTTACACCTTCAGCTTCCAGAGCCCCTATAATTAAAGCTCCTCCTGCTCGCAAATCTGTAACCTCTACAGGCGCGTCACAAAGATGTTTAACTCCTCTAATAACAGCAGTTCTATCTACCAGTTTAATGTTAGCCCCCATCCTTCTTAATTCATCTACATAATTAAAACGAGCATCAAAAATTGTCTCCTCAAGGAAACTTGTGCCAGATGCAACAGAAAGCAAAGCAGCCATAGGTGCATGTAAATCTGTTGGGAAACCAGGGTAAGGAGCTGTAATTATATCAATAGGGAGTATATCTCCTTTTCGGGAGACAGTAATATAGTTATCGCCTTCATATACATTAATATTAGCTTCTTTTAATTTTTGCAAAAATGTATTCAAAAATATTGGATTAATATTCTCCACAGTTACTTCTCCACCTGTTATAGCTCCAGCTAGTAAGTAAGTGCCAGCCTCTATTCTATCAGAGATAATTGTATATTCTACAGGAGAAAGTTCCTTGACACCTTCGATAACTATGGTAGAGGTTCCTTCTCCTTTAATCTTAGCTCCACAACACTTTAAAAAATTAGCCAGATCAACTACCTCGGGTTCTCTAGCAGCATTTTCCAGCACGGTCTCTCCTTCTGCAAATACTGCAACCATCATTATATTCTTTGTAGCACCTACACTTGAACGTCCTACAAAGAATCGATTCCCTTTTAAGGATTGCGCAGAAACTTTTATATAGCCATGTTCTAACTGCACTTCCCCCCCCAGAGCTTTGAAACCATCCAAATGAAAATTAACTGCTCTTGTCCCAAGGACACAACCTCCCGGCAGAGGCACCTGTGCTTCCCCAAACCGAGCAACCAGAGGCCCGGTAATGTCAAAAGAAGCATGAATTTTTTTCACAAGATTATAAGGAGCTTTTAATTTATTTACTCCACTTGCATTTATAATCATTACACCGTCAGAAGCGTTATAATATACCTTAGCTCCCAGGGCTTCTAAAATTTCTTTCATAACAATTACATCTGTTATATCAGGAACTCTTTTAATTACTACTTCTCCTTTGGAAACTAAAAGACTTGCTGCCATTATTGGCAAAGCAGCATTTTTAGCTCCGCTAATTGGAACTACTCCTTTAAGTGGTTTTCCACCTTTAACTAAAAATTTATTCATAAAATCTCTTTCCTTTCCGCTCCTGAATAGAAAGTTGTAATAATTTTAATTTCTCGACTTCAGAAGTAATATCCTGCTTTTTTATATTCTGCAATTCAACTTGTTTAATCTGGGAATCTGTTATTATTTCATCAACTAGAATTGTAATCTTATTATTATTAACTTCTAAAAATCCTCCTTCAATAATAAAATCCTCCTTCTTATCTTCTTGTAACAGAACAATCCAGCCAATTCCTCTCTGTAAGACTGCATACAAAGTAGCATGGTCAGGTAATATAGTTATTTCTCCAAGTAAAGTAGGTAACCCCATAGCTTTTGCTTTCCCTGAAAGCACCAACTTAAAAGGTGTAATAAAATTAAAGTCTAAAAATTTCATTCTTTCTATTGTTTATCTTTACTAACAGTGATTTTTCTGCCTTTCTCCAAAACTTCTTCTATCCCACCAACCATATAAAAAGCCTGTTCTGGCAAATGGTCTAAATGTCCATCTACCAGTTCTCTAAATCCTTTAACTGTTTCTTCCTTAGTTACATACTTACCTTTTAAACCCGTAAACTGTTCCGCTACAAAAAAAGGCTGAGACAGGAATTTCTGTATTCTTCTAGCTCTATTTACAATAATTTTATCTTCAGGAGAAAGCTCTTCCATTCCAAGAATTGCAATAATATCCTGCAGGTCTCTGTATCGCTGAAGTATCTCTTGAACTTTTCTAGCTACATAATAATGCTCATCTCCTAAAAATCGCGGTTCAAGCAAGCGAGAAGTAGAAGCTAGCGGGTCTACTGCAGGATATATGCCTTGCTCAACAATAGCTCTATCCAGAACTGTTGTAGCATCTAAATGGGCAAAAGTAGTTGCCACTGCAGGGTCTGTAATATCATCTGCAGGCACATATATTGCCTGAATAGAAGTGATAGAGCCTTTCTTTGTTGAAGTAATCCTTTCTTCTAAAGCCCCTACTTCAGAAGCCAGTGTTGGTTGATAACCTACAGCAGAAGGCATTCTTCCCAACAAAGCCGAAACTTCACTTCCTGCCAGAACAAAACGAAATATATTATCTATAAATAATAAAACATCTTGTCCTTCCTCATCCCTGAAGTATTCAGCCATAGTAACTCCTGTAAGCCCAACTCGAAATCGCACTCCAGGAGGTTCGTCCATCTGTCCAAATACGAGGACGGTGTTTTTTAAAACCCCGGAAGCTTTCATCTCTAACCACAGGTCGTTCCCCTCTCTTGTCCGCTCCCCTACACCTGCAAAAACAGAATAACCTCCATATTTAGTAGCAATGTTATGAATAAGTTCCATAATAATAACAGTTTTACCCACACCCGCCCCCCCAAATAAACCAGTTTTACCACCTTTAGAATAAGGAGCAATTAAATCCACAACCTTTATACCAGTTTCAAACATCCTGGTTACAACTTCCTGCTCCTCTAAAGGTGGAGCTCCTTTATGAATTGAATAATATTTATCAGTTACAACTTCACCAAGTTTATCAATTGGCTCCCCTATCACATTAAAAACTCTGCCTAAAGTAGCTTTCCCAACAGGAACTTTTATAGGAGAGCCTGTATCTATTACTTCCATACCTCTTCTTAAACCATCAGTAGTTCCCATTGCTAAACATCTTACACGATTTTCTCCAAGATCACTTTGAACTTCCAGAACCAGTCGTTTCATCTCTCCTCTTGTACTTACAAAACCTTCCGGGAAAACTATCTCCAAAGCGGTATAAATATCAGGTAACTTACCCTGCGGGAACTCTACATCCACTACCGACCCGATAATTCTAACTATTTTCCCTATATTCATTGTGTTTTCTTCTCCCTTCTCCCAATATTACATTAAAGATACGGTAAAATTTATTTTATTATCTAAGCTCCTAATCTTTTAGTTTTTTTAAACTCAAATCTAATATTACACACCTCCTGCCATTTTAATAGCCTCAGCTCCTGTTGCTATCTCCACTATTTCTGTAGTAATACTTTCCTGTCTTGCTCGATAAAATTGCAAAGCAAGCTGTGAGATAACTTCTTCCGCATTATCAGTCGCCTCAGTCATTGCTATCAATCTAGCCCCCAATTCAGCAGTTGCAGTCTCTATCATTATCTTAAACAGCTTCTGCTGCAGGTATTTTCTAATTAATCTCTCTAGGAAAACTTCAATTGAAGGTTCAATTAAGATAAAATCAGTATAAAATTTTGTAGATACCGGCTTTTTTATAGAAAGTAATTGCTCTTCCTTTACTCTCTGCTCCATAGTAGAAATAAAACCACCATAAATTACTCTTAATTCTTTTATCTTTTTTAAGAGAAACTGCTCTATAAAGTAATCAACAATTTTCAATGCAGAATTATAATTAGCCAATTCGCTCAAGCTTCCCGCAACTGCGGGTATCTTTTCTGCAAGTTTACCAAAAGCCTTTACTGCTTTTATCCCTACAGGATAGACCTTTACTTTTCCATCACTGCTTTTTATAAAATCAAAGGCTCTACGCAATATATTATAATTAAAAGCCCCGCACAATCCCTTATCACCTGCTACTACAATAATGGCAACATCTCCAGTTTCAGGAGAAATAAGAAAAGGTGAACGAACCTCTTCCTTTAATAATAACCGGTATAATATCCTTTCAATCTCTTCCTGGTAAGGTAAAAGTGACTTTAGTTCCTTTTCTTTTGGTTTTATTTTTACAGCAGCAACTAATTTCATAGCTTTTGTAATCTGCTGTATATTTTCTACTCCTTTAATTCGTTTTTTAATCTGTCTTGGCTTAAGCATTCTGCTCCTTGCTCCTTCTCCTGTATATATCTTTGGCGACTTGAATAGCTATAGCTAATTGCTGTTTTATCTCTTCTGTAAGTTCTTTAGCTGTTCTTATATTGTTTAATAACTCACTCTTTTCTTCTTGCATATACTTTATAAATATGCTTTCAAAGTTTGAAATATCTTCTACAGTATATTCACTTAAATATCCATAAACTACACTATACAATATTGAAACCTGCAATTCCACCGGAAGAGGCGAGAACTGCTTTTGTTTGAGTATCTCTGTGACTCTTTCTCCTTGAGCCAGTTGTTCCTGAGTAGTCCTATCTAAATCGGTGCTAAATTTAGCAAAAGCAGCCAGCTCTCGGTATTGAGCTAATTCTAAACGCAAAGGTCCTGCTACCTGTTTCATAGCTTTAATCTGAGCTGCTCCTCCAACTCTGGATACAGAAAGTCCCACATCAATAGCAGGCCTTATACCTTGATGAAACATATCAGTGGCAAGTATTATCTGGCCATCTGTAATAGAAATTAAATTAGTAGGTATATAAGCAGAGAAATCTCCTAACTGAGTTTCGCATATTGGGAGAGCAGTTAAGGAACCCCCGCCTAATTCATCACTCAATTTAGCACTCCTCTCCAAAAGTCTGGAGTGAAGATAAAATACATCTCCAGGATAAGCCTCTCTACCAGGGGGGCGACGGAGAAGCAGAGAAATCTCTCTATAGGCTTGAGCATGTTTAGTTAAGTCATCATAAACAATTAATACATCTTTACCTTTATACATAAAATATTCTCCCATTGCACAACCTGCATAAGGAGCTATATACAATAGAGAAGGTGGGTCCTGTGCTCCTGCAACCACAACTATAGTATATTCCAGAGCAGAGAACCGCTTAAAGGTATCTATAACCTGAGCAACTGTAGAAGTCTTCTGTCCTATAGCTACATATATACAGATTACATCCTCCCCTCTTTGATTGAGAATAGTATCAACTGCAATGGCAGTCTTGCCGGTCTGGCGGTCTCCAATAATTAATTCTCTCTGCCCTCTTCCAATTGGTACAAGAGCATCAATAGCTTTTAATCCTGTTTGAAGAGGCACTTTTACTGGTTGTCTTTCTATTACTTTAGGAGCTACAAACTCTATAGTCCTAAAATTTTGAGTTAACAAAGCACCTTTACCATCTAAAGGTTCTCCCAGAGCATTTACAACCCTTCCAATTAACTCCTCTCCAACAGGCACCTGAATAATCCTCGCTGTTCTTCGAGCTACATCCCCTTCACTAATTTTAAAACTTTTTCCCAAAATTACACAACCCACAACTTCTTCTTCCAAGTTCAAAGCCAGGCCATAAACTCCTCCAGGGAATTCTATTATCTCTCCTGCTTCTACATTTGCTAATCCATGCACAGTAGCTATATTATCTCCCACCTGAATTACCGTTCCAACTTCTGCTTCATCCAGAGTAAATTCATATTTTTCTAGCTGTTTCTTTATAATGCTGGTAATTTCGTCGGTTCTAATACTCACAGAGATTTAATCATCCTTTCTTTTAAAAATTTCAGTTGATACTCCACACTTCCATCAAATAGTTCATTGCCTACCCTCACCCTTATCCCTCCAATAAGGGCAGGTTCTTCTATAATTTTTAAAATAATCTCCTTATTAAACTTACTCTGAAACTTTTGCTTAATCTTTGCTATCAACTTATCTGAAATTGGCAAAGGCGTAAATAACTCCATATCTATTTTATTTTCTTCCAGCAAAAGTAGTTCATTAAATTTATCTAAAATCAAAGGCAAAAAAGTTTCTCTTCGTTTAATAAGCAAAAGTTCAATAAATCTTCTACTTAAAGAAGATATTGCAGGGAAAAGATTATCAATAAAAGCCATCTTTTCCTCTCTAGGGATATGTGGGGAGAAGAAAGCACGAATAATAAACGGCGAGGAATAAATAACTTCTTTTATTTTCCCCAGCTCTTCTTTTATCAAATACAGCTGTTCTTTTTCTTTAGCTATAGATAATAATGCTTTAGCATATCTTTGAGGAATTTGAGTCATCATAATTTCTCCAGGAATGTCTCAATTAAAATCTTATGAGTTTTTATGTCAATCTCTTTCTGTAAAATTTTAGAAGCAATTTCAACAGCAGTATTTGAAATTTCTTCTTTAAGAGAGAGAAAAGCTTTCCTTTTATCAAGTTCAATATCCCTGGCAGTCTGTAATTTCATCATTTCTATCTCTTCAAGTGCTTCTCTTTTAGCTTCTTCTTTAATTGTCTCTCCCTCTTCTTTAGCCTGTGTTATAATCTTAAGTCTTTCTTCATGAATTTTTGCTATCCGTTCTTTATAATTTTTTTCCAAAATTTCTGCATTTTTGCGACTTTCCTCTGCCTGTTTTATTTCTACTTCAATTTTTTTCTTTCGATTTTCTATTAATTCCATTAAAGGGCCAAAAAGTTTCCATCGCAGAAGCAGGAAAAGCACAACAAAATTTAACATTTCCAATATCAAAGTAAAATCAATATGTAAAGAAGTCATACTTCTCCTCCTTTTATAAAGTTATGGAGGCATCCTGTAATAAGGCTCTAAAACCCCACATATTATATTGTTTCAAGCGAAATGTGTGCACATTCAAACAAAGTGCAGTTGTACAATACTTTAAATATTTAGACACAAATCACATTTTACCAAGGAATGGATTAGCTAATACTAACATAATAGAAATAAATAAAGCATACAAGGCTAACGATTCAATAAAAGCCAGACCTAAAATTAGTAAAGTCTGAATTTTAGAAGATGCTTCTGGATTACGCCCTATTGATTCTAAAGCAGAAGCTACTGCTCTACCCTGTCCTAAAGCAGCAAACATCGTAGAAAGGGCAATAGTTAAACCACCTGTAATAATAGATGCAATCATTACTAAAGCTTTTGCTTCCATAAATTTCTCTCTCTTTCTCTATGAGAGAAAAAGATTTTCACCTCCCATCATTTTTTATTAATGCTCTTCAGCTACAAAACTACCAATGTAAGCTAGATTTAAAATCATAAAAATAAAAGCCTGAACAAATCCTGTAATAAGCCCTATTATCATCACAATCAGTGGAATTGGAATAACAATAGGTAAAATCCCAAGTGCAACTCCTCCCTGAGAGAAAAGTTGCAATACCACTGCTATTAAAGCTCCAAGGATGGCATGCTCTCCCATCATATTACAAAAAAGACGAACAGTAAGAGAAAAACAACGAGAAATATGTTCTATAGAAGATAATATTAAAAACAATACAGATAAGGGAGGCAAAAGTAGCCATCCCCACCATAGTTTACCAAAACTTCTAGCTAGAAGGGGTACAGGACCTAAATAATGAATAAAATATTTTCTCACCCCCATTTTTTTAATAGCTGTATAATTATAATAAATTATTGATAAAATTGCCAGTGCAAGTGGTGTATTTATATTACTAGTAGGGGGTTCAATTGGAAGCCCCACAAATTCAATCAAATGTTTTGGAATTAAGCCTAACCAGTTAGAAAAAAGCACAAATAAAAAGATACTTCCTCCCCAGGCTATATATTCTTTTCCTCTCTCTCCCATAGTAGAAACTGCAATATCCTCTAGAAATCCCAAAAGCATTTCGGCAATTACCTGTAACTTACTAACAGGCTTTAACTGTAAACTTTTGGACAATATAACAGCTAAAATAACTAACAGAAGTGTTACAAAACAGCTTAAAATTAGAATATATAAATTTATACTATAATTACCCCACTGAATTATGCCTTCTTCTCCTGCATACATTTATTATCTCCTCTACAACAATTACCCCTATAATCAAATTAAATCCAACTGGTATGCCAATTAACACCAAAGTTGCTAAACAACTTTTTATGATAATATAAAGTATAAAAAAATTAAAGATTAGTTTCCCCAAAAGCAACAAAAAAACTTCTCTCCTTGAAAATTTATCCCATCTTCTTTGAGGGATTATCCATGCTAAAACTAAAAAATTTAAAAAAACCCAGAGGCCACCAATAAAAACCCCTAAGAAGAATTTGCTTAAAAATCCTCCTGCAAACAATAATAACAACAAAACACTAGCCCCATATATTATGGCTTTAACTTGCTTCATCTTGCTATCCTTTATCTTTTAAACTGATATAAATGCTTCTTAATCCAGAGAAAATTCCTAAAAAAGTAGATATTACTGTAAATAAAGGAAATCTCTTTACAAGTCCATCTATATACATACCAACGAAAACACCTAGTAGTAGATATACTAAAAGAGTTGAGCCCAATCTAAACGCCCAATTAAAGTATTTAATCATATATTTGTTTTTTGAATGTGAAGACAAATTCATCTGGTTTACTCTTTTGAATATTAAAATAATAAAGTATGGCTTCTACAATTCTACGAGAAGCCTTCCCATCTCCATAAGGATTTATTCCCCGAGCCATACTTTCGTAAAGCTCTTTATGTAGAAGTAAAAGTGCAGTCTCCTTAAAAATTTTTTCCTCTTCTACTCCTACCAATTTAGCACATCCAGCCTCTATTCCTTCTGGGCGCTCGGTCTCTGTTCTCAAAACCAGTACTGGTTTTCTCATCAAAGGAGCTTCTTCTTGTATGCCTCCTGAATCTGTTAAAATTAAATAACACTTTTTTTGTAAAGATATAAGTCTTAGATAATCTAAAGGTTCTATAAGATGAATACGAGGATGATTGGATAAATGAGCATAAACAGTTTTTCGCACCAATGGATTTCGGTGGACGGGGAATACAACTTCTACATCCGGAAACTCTTTAACAATGCGTCTAATTCCTTTGCAAATTTTTGTAAGTGGCTTCCCCCAATTTTCTCTTCTGTGAGCCTCTACAAATAGAACCTTACTATCAGATTTAATTTTACAAGGTAATTCTACATCATTGGAGAGAAATTTATCTAAAAAATAAACTGCATCTATTACTGTATTTCCAGTAACATAAATGGAATCTTCTGGCACACCACTCTGAAGTAAATTACTACGTGCTCTTTCTGTAGGGGCAAAATGAAGTTCTGCAATTACCCCAGTAACTCTACGATTGAGCTCTTCCGGGAAAGGTAGATATTTACTATTGGTTCGCAAACCTGCTTCAATATGCCCTACAGGAATTTTAAGATAAAAAGCAGCCAGGCTCCCTGCAAATACAGTAGTAGTATCTCCCTGCACAAGCACTATATCTGGTTTATATTCTCGCAAGATAGTTGTAATACCTCGCAAAGCTTTGATAGTAATATCTACAAGAGTTTGTCTTTGCTTCATAATGTTTAGGTCAAAATGAGGTTCTATCCCAAAAAACTTAAATACTTGATCAAGCATCTCTCTATGTTGAGCGGTAGCTAAAATTTTATAATCAATAAACTCACTCTGCTTTTGCAGTTCTAAAAGGACTGGTGCCATTTTAATAGCTTCTGGACGAGTGCCAATAATACTAATTACTTTTAACTTTTTTTTCATTACTATAACAACTTTACGGAGAGCAAGAATTAATTGCTAACGCTGCTATCCCTAATAATCCACATATAAAATAAATTAAAATTACTGCTTGCACTTGAGTAAGTCCCAGCTTTAATAATTTATGATGCAAATGTTCTTTATCTGGCTTAAATATAGGTTCTCGCTTTTTAAAGCGTCTAAATATTGCATAAGTAATATCAAAAATTGGAACTCCAAATACAAGTAATGGAATTCCTACAGCTAAAGTCGTTGTAGACTTTAAAGCACCCATAATAGATAAACCCGCCAAAATATAACCTAAAGTTAAAGACCCTGTATCTCCCATAAAAATTTTAGCAGGGTTAAAGTTATAGCGTAAAAAACCCAGTGCACTCCCAGCTATAGATATTAATACAAATGCTACACCTAACTGCCCTGTCTGGAAAGCTACTATAGATAAAACTATAGCAGATATACCAGATATTCCTGCCAGAAGCCCATCTAAACCATCCATAAAATTCATAGCATTTGTCAAACCAACAATCCATAGCATAGAAAGAGCAATACTTTGCCATTTAGCTAAAAAAAGCAAGCCATTAAAAGGATTGCTTAAAAATTCTATCTTTATGCCCCCTATTATTAATATTAAAGCACCTATAATCTGAGCCAAAAGCTTCTGCCAGGCCCGAAAGACAAACCTATCATCTAAAAGTCCTGCTACTAAAATAAATGTACTTCCTAAAAGCAAAAATTTTAATTTATGCAAAAAAGAGACCCTTAAAACTACATCTCCTATTAAACCTGTATAAAAGGCAATCACTAACGCCAGGGTAATCCCTAAGTATATAGCTAAGCCTCCTGCCTGGGGTATGGGGTGGGTATGAATTTTTCTTGTAGAAGGATAAGCTAAGATATTAAAACGTAAGGCAAATTTCCGCACCAAAGGTGTAACTAGATAACTGATTAACCCAGACAGTAAAAAAATGCCAAGCCAATTCATACCTTTTTAAACCTCCCTCATCATTGCCTTTATTTTCTCAGTAAGTAAAAGAGCCTCTTCCATTGGTCTCTGCCACATATTCCTCCCAAAAATTAAACCCGTGCAACCATTTTCCATACATATACGAGCTTTTCTAAGCAAGTCCTCATCTCCTATCTTACTACCTCCAGAAATAAGCACCATAGCTTTCCCTGCAGAAAAAACTATTTTTCTTATTGCTTCTGCCTCTGAAAGTTCTACCCCACGGTATCCTGCAGGAGATTCTTCCATAGCTTTCTTATTAAATGTCGGCATATTAAGTTTTACAACATCTGCTCCCAGTTCATTAGCTACTCTAGCAGCATAATCTACTGCATATAAACTATCTCTTCCTCCCTTTGCCTCAATTGCTTCCCCTCTTGGATATGACCAGATAATCAAAGGCATTCCATAATAATCACACTGTTCTCTAATCTCTGATAACTGTATAAAGTCTCTATCCTGTGCAGGAGACCCAACATAGAGAGTATAACCAACTGCATCTGCTCCCAATCTAACTGCATCTTCAATACTGGCTGTTTGTGGAGAGAAAGCTTCACTATCTGAAGGTATAGAAGTCTTACCATTTACCTTTAATACTAGAGGCACTTTACCAGCATATTCCCTGTAATACTTTTGGGCAAGTCCAATGTGAAATACAATACCAGAGTAACCACCCCTCAAAGCCATCTGCAATTGATACTCAGGGTTTGCACAAGGAGGATTAGAGAGAAAATCTACAGGCCCATGCTCCAATCCCTGGTCAATGGGTAACAAAAGCATTGTTCCATTTCCTGGACCAAATTGATAAAGTAGACGATAAAGTCTGGTTCGTTTCCCTATACTTAAATCTAAATCTTCTAATCTAGGACGCTTTACTGCAGGAATTTGCATAATATCTCTCCTTTCAAAAATAAATTTATTTAGCTCCTTAAAAGAACCACGAATAAATTAAAAGGCACACGCAAAGCAGGTGCACCTTAAGGCACAGAAGAACACACACAAGTGCCAGTAGCACATCACCCAAAGTAAAAAACTCCCTACCCTTCTGCCTGTTCATAATATTCATGGCTTATTCTTTTAAAATTTTTTTGTAAAAACTTACCTCTAGTGAGTGTATATATTCTTCCTCTATTTTATTAATCCTTCCTGAATAATTCTTTTCTTTATTTCTTCAAAAGTTGGGGGGCATCCTGCTACAGAAAAACAGGGTAAAGAAGTGTTTACTCTTTCAATAGCACAATTACCTACCAAAAGCACCTTATCCACTTTATCCAAAACAGGGCTCATCGGAGGTCCTGTTAATATGCCTAAATTTAAAGAAAGCTCCTGCTGATTAAGCCATTCACAAATTGCTTCTTCCAGGATAGAAGCATAAGAACAACTATATTCTGACCAATAAATACGAAACCTTTTCCCCTGATAAAAAGAAGAAGGCCTTTGGATATTTAAAATACTTTTATATCTTAAATAAGGCAAATGAGTTACTCCAAATTTACGAGCATAGTAAATATGTTTAACTTCCCTCGGATTTATCCCGACAAGTTGAGATGTAGCTTCATCTACCAGCAAAAAATCTCTTCCTCCAATTATAATCCCTAACTTAAGCTCTTCTCCAAAAGCAGACGGGCCATTACCTGCAAGAATGTTACTACCATCTACTATGGCAAGGTCTGGCTTAACCATACAGGCAAGCTTTGCTATGTTTCTATGCAGATTGCGATGAAAAGCCTTTTGGGTTTCTTGGTTTAATAACCCCTTCTGGTTTTTTAAAGTAAGGGAAAGAAGTGTCTGGATGTGAGTTTTAAGTTTGGCGATATTGATATACTCTACCTCCTCAAGTATTGCAGGTAAATACAGGAAAAAACTATCATTTAAAAACCTTTTTACCCGCTTTACTTCATATAAATTAACTTTTTTAATAGAAAAATCTTTTAATGTCTCCTCATACCCTGCATCTTGCCATAATGTATAAAAATCACAATCCCCTACACCTTCTCCTATAATAACCTCAAAGTTGCCAGCTTCTCTTAAATACTCTATTACACCTCTAACCACCATAGGATTAACTATATAAGGAGAACCATACCAGGAATGATAACCTAGATTGGGTTTAATAAAAACCTTTTCTTTAGCTGGAAAATAGTTAATTTCTCTAAGAAGCTCTTTTACTGTGTATACAATACCTTCTTCTTTAATTCTTTTTATTTTTACTTTGTAAAATTTTTTGTAAATGTTCCTTATACTCTTCATTTTCTGGTTCTAACTGGATTGCTTTATCAAGAGCTTCTTTAGCCTTATCTAACTTTCCTAGTTTATAGTAAACTTCACCTAAAGTATCCCAGTAAGCTGGATTTACAGGGTCAAGCTCAAGAGCTTTATTAGCATATTCTAAAGCTTTATCTAAATTTACATCTTTTAGTGCAAAAAACCAGCTTACATTATTATAAGGAGCGGGATTTAGCGGGTCTACTTCCAATGCTTTTTGTAAATGTAAATAAGATAAAGAAAAATTACCCTGTTCAAAAAAAACCAGTCCTAAATTATTTTCAGCTCTAGCTATATTAAATAATGAAGTATCCTTGTATTCCATTACTAGCTTCAAAGATTGAGCGAATTCAGATACTGCATTTGGAAAGTCCTTTTTCTTAAAATAATAAACCCCCATCTCATTATGTGCCCAAGCATTATCAGGGTCTAATTCTATAGCTTTTTCAATAAATGGAAGTGCCTTTTCAAGCTGTCCCTCTCTCAAATACAATTTACCAAGATGGGTATATACAAGAGAAGAGTTTGGATTTAAAAGTAAAGCCTTCTGGAGGTGTTCTCTGGCTAGTAAATTAATTCTTAATTCTGAATAAATTATTCCAAGGTCTAATTCAGAAAAAAAGTTTCCGCTACTACTCCCCCATGCTTTTTCAAAATTAACAAGCGCTTTTTGAAAGTCACTCCTATTCAGATAGCACCATCCCAGATATCTGTAAGCCAAAGCAGAAGTCTCTGGATTTTGTAAAAGCTGATTAAAAGTCTCTATAGCTTCGTCTATTTTATACATTCTAAGCTGACATATGCCAAGTCTCACAAGGACTTCTGTAAGGTAAGGAGCAGTTACAAGCACCTTTTTGTATAAATCTATAGCTAAATCAATTTTTTTATCATTTTCCAATTGAACACCATCTGCATAAATTCTTAAGCTGTTATTAATAGAAGCAAAAGCAGTGGTAAATATTAATAAAAATATAACAGTTACTCTCAACATCATTACCTTAGCCTCCTTTTTTATAATAATCTATTACCATAAAAGCTATTCTAAATTCTAAGCTATTACCCCTTTCAAAATAAAATTATTTTTTAAATTATACTAAAAAATATAAAAAATACAAGAAAAAATATAGAGGATTTTATTATTTTATCCTGAATCTAGGTGGAGATGAGAAAATATTTCACTCTTTCACCGTGTAGATGTGTAGTATCTATATTAATATTTTTAATTTTACTTAGCCTGGTAACAAAAGCACAAACAGTTAATGTACTAAAAAAAACAGTATATAACCGTATAGAATTAGGTAAGATATTTTACCAGGAAGGTAATTTTGCAGAAGCAATTACAGCATTTAAACAAGCTGTTGATATAGACCCTAACAATACCGATGCTCACCAATGGCTTATTACTTCTGCTAAAAAAATTAAAGATAAAAGTTCTATTCAAAAATTTTACCAGGATAGAATTAAAACTCATCCCTGGTCAGCTGGTTATCATTATGGTATGGCTCTTTATTATCTAAGGCTTTCTTCTCCACCTAATAAGTCTTTAGTTTGTTTAGAATTAAGTAAAGCCTTTGAAGTTACTCCTGCTAATTCCCCTTTGATGCAAGCAATTGAAAAACTAGCTAATAAAGAAAACCTTTATCTCGGGCAAAAAAAAGAAAATCAATGGGAAAATTTTCGTTTACTTACTATAAAAGTTTTAATTTTAGCTGTTATAATTCTTTTAATATCTAAACTACTTCTTAAATTAATAACTTTACCTCCACACTTTGAGGGTATTCTTTATATTTATGATAAAGAAAACAGAAAGATTCTCTGTGAAGATAGCCGATTAAAAACTTCTCTACTTTATAAAAAACAAACAATAAAAATTGGCAGTTCCTTTGAAAGTGATATCCTCCTGGGAAATTGCCCTTCTCTTTTAGCTACTCTAATAGCTATAAAATGGCAGAATAAAAATCGTGTATGGTTTAAAAAAGCAGAGGGAGTAGAACCTAAACTTATAGTAAAAGATAAGAAAACGGAACAATTATTAAAACTACCTCTTTCAGATGGCCTGCTATGGGATAGGGATTTAATTGAAATAGGGGAATATAAGTTAGAATATTTAAATTTAAATGCTGGGAAAAGACCAAAGAAGCAAATTCCTGAAATTCCAAAAGAGGAAGCTCCTGCAGAGGTAATATCACATGAAACTACAGAACCACTTAAATATCCAACATTAACCGCAGAAGAAGCCGATTACTTTGAGCAATACTATGAACCAGATCAATCAAATTCTAATTAAATATATAAACTCCAAAAATAAATTCATCTCAAGATGGATAGTAAATGTAATTACACACATTAATCCTTCTCCACAAACAAATTCTCTACTCATAACTTGTCTTAAATGTAAAGATGAGATAACTAAAGAAATGGCAGCAGTAGAACTTATTAAAAGGGGTATGCAGAAAGGAAAAGATTGCTTAAAAACACTTCTTCTCTCTACTTCCCCTCAATATAAAGAAAGGTTATTAGAAGAAATTTTATCTATTGATAATCAGCTTGTTCATAAACTTTTAGTTGAATTACTACTACACAGTAATAAACAAAGTAAGTTTTTTTACTTACAAAATCTTTATTTAATGGGCAAATCTATGCCACTACTATTTAAAATAAGTAAAGATTTTTTACAAGATTTTCGTCCAGAATACAAAATACTCGCTATGGAAATACTTGCATCTACAGGTGAGAAACAATATATCGCTACTCTCCATAATATTGTAAAATCTCCGTCCAGTGAACTTTCTTCTTTAGCTTTCATCTCACTACTCAGGTTAAAAGAAGAAGTTCCTCCTCAAATAATTAATCGCTTAATCTCTTTTGAATCTTTAAACTACTTAATCCCCGCCCATATTAAAGAAGTTTTAAGTTTCCTTAAAAAAGCAATAAACTCTTCTCAACAACTTCAAATAGAAAGAGTAATTGAATTCCTATCTCAAAATCCTCTTCCAGAGTTTATCCCACTACTCCAGGAATTAAGCAAAGATAAAAGTTTTATTATAAGAAGCTATATAGCTTCTATTTTAGGTAGCTTTTCCTTATACCAAGAAGCCTTTTCTACCCTTTATTCGCTAATTAAGGATAACAATCCTTATGTCCGCCAATCTGCTATTATTACACTCTCTTCTATCTCTTTTCCACAAAAGCAGGATTGGTTATTAGAGCTATACTCAACAGAAACTCACCCATCAGTCCTTATATATCTTTTACCAGAGTTTCTTTCTTGCATTTTATCAACAAAAGAGCTGGATAAACTATCCTCTATAGCCTCAGAATGGTTTAAGGAAATTAAAAAATCTTTTCTTTTATTTATAAAAGACACTAATAAAGAAATACCATGGATAGTAAAATTTTTATTACTAAACCCTAAGCTATTTCCCAAGCTCCCTGTTTCGGTAGGGACTAATTTTTGGAAAAACATAATAGAAGGTAATGATAGAATACTTAAAATGCAAGCTCTTTTATATTGTAGCCAGCTTTTAAATTCTAATTTTACACTCTCCTATATTTCTAAACTAGCAAATGATGAAAACGACCCTTATATAAGGATACTGGCATTACTTTTGCTCTGTGGTTAACTTTAATTATTCAGGTTAAAGAAGGATAAACTCGGGATTAGTAAGTTATTCGTGTCAAAAAATTTGGGTTTAAGCTATGATAACTCTCTTTTTATCTCTTCTATAGTATTCTTTAGCTCTTCTGCCCTCTTAAAATCCCACTCCTGTGCAGCTCTTTTCATCTCTTTCTCAAGTTGCTTTAGCAATTCTTTAGTCTCTCTAAATTCATAACTTTTCTTTATTCTACTATTAGAAGCAGGAATAATAGAAATAGATTTCCCTTTATGTATAGTCTGTGGGGTAATATTGTATTTGCGGTTATAGGCAAGTTGAAGTTCTCTCCTTCTTTTTGTTTCTTCCAGAGCTTTTTCCATTGCTTCAGTTACTTTCTCTGCATATAGAATCACTTTACCTCGCACATTTCTTGCAGCTCTTCCAATTGTTTGGATTAAAGAAGTAGGAGAACGCAAAAAACCTTCTTTATCTGCATCCAGTATAGCTACCAGTGAAACTTCTGGCAAATCCAGTCCCTCTCGCAACAAATTTATACCTACCATCACATCAAACTCCCCACTTCGCAAATCAGAAAGAAGGTCCACCCTCTTAAGTGTCTCTATATCACAGTGAAGATACCTTGCCTTTATCCCACTATCAATTAGAAAAGCAGTCAATTCTTCTGCCATTCTCTTTGTAAGAGTAGTAACTAGAGTGCGTTCTCCTTGTGCTACCCTTTCTTTAATTTGATTTAATAAATCTTTTATCTGGGTTTCTTTTGGGCGCACTTCTACCTCCGGGTCTACAAGTCCTGTAGGGCGAATAATTTGTTCTACAACCTGCTGACTGCTTTTCAGTTCTTCCTCTGCTGGTGTAGCAGAAACATAAATAATCTGATTTATACGCTCACAAAATTCTTCATAAGTAAGTGGTCTATTATCTAAAGCAGAAGGAAGACGAAAACCATATTCAACCAGTGTCTGCTTCCTTGAGCGATCTCCAAGATACATACCCCTAATCTGTGGTAAAGTTACATGAGACTCATCTATCACGATAAGAAAATCCCTTGGGAAGTAATCTAAAAGTGTAAAAGGTGGCTCTCCTTTGGCTCTTCCATCTAGATGACGGGAATAATTTTCAATACCCGGACACCATCCGAACTCTGCCAGTTGCTCCAGATCGTTTAAAGTTCTTGTAGAAAGCCTTTCTGCATAATCGTATTTCCCCTCATTCTGTAATTCCGAAACTCTTTCTTTAAGCTCGTTACGTATACTTTCAATTGCCTTATTAAGAGTAGGTAAACCTACAAGAAAATGGTTAGCAGGAAAAAGCACAAGGTGTTCTAAAGTTTTTAAAATTGTAAAAGGAGAAAATTTACATAGATAAATTGCCGAAATCCTGTCTCCCCAAAATTCTAACCTGTAATAAGTATCCAGCTGAGCTGGTGGATAAATTTCTATCATTTCTCCACGCAGACGAAAAGCACTTCTCTCCGGGTGAGAAACTCGCTTATATTGCAGGTAAAGTAATTTTCTAATAATTTCCTCTCTACAAAGCTCTTTATCCTTTTCAATAACAAGCAAATTATCTTTGTATTCAGCTGGTGAACCTAATCCATAAATACAGGAGACACTAGCCACTACAATTACATCTCTTCTAGTAAGCACAGAAGCAGTAGAAGAATGCCGCAATCGGTCTATCTCCTCATTAATAGAAGCATCTTTCTCTATATAAGTATTAGATGAAGGAATATAAGCTTCGGGTTGATAATAATCGTAATAACTTACAAAATATTCTACTGCATTTTCCGGGAAAAACTGCTTAAACTCTTGAAAGAGTTGTGCAGCTAAAGTTTTGTTATGTGATATAACTAATGTGGGTTTCTGTATCTCAGCAATTACAGAGGCAATGGTAAAAGTTTTGCCCGAGCCAGTTACTCCTAATAAAGTTTGTCTCTTTAAGCCACTTCGTATTCCATCTACCAGTTTAGCAATAGCATCAGGTTGGTCCCCTCGGGGAGAAAAGGAAGAATGTAATCTAAATCTCATATAACTCTTAGTTTTTGCCTAAAAATTTATACTATAAATAGAGAAAACTTAATCCCTGTGAAACCTTTAAAACCTCATCTTTAATAAAATTGAAAAACCACATAGCTCTGTGTGTTTAACTGCAATTTCCTCTAAAAATACCCCTAATTTCATCATAGATAAAGCAAGCCTTTCACTGCTCAGTAAGTTTTGTGCTTAGAGAAAACTTGCCGTTTTTGACAGCAAATTCGCCCCCATCCTTTTTAAGTATAGAGTTAAAGTTTTGACAATTTTAAAAGTGCAATTTACCTGTTAAAATTCTTCTTCTCGCAAAAGCTGAAGCATAAGTCTAGCCTGCTGGTCATTCTTATCTTTGGCCAGGACTTTGTGGAAGTTAACAAGTGCTTCATCAAATTTACCTAATCTATAATAAACAATGCCAAGATTATAATAAGCCTCTATAAAATCTGGGTCAAACTGAATTACCTTATTAAACTCTGCAGGCGCTTGTTCAAGAAAACGCTCGTTCTCACAAAGAGAAATCCCAAGGGCAAAGTGCATATCAGCTTCCTTGGGATTATATTTAGGAGTTTTTGAAGTCTTTTCCTTTTTTGAAAAAATAGACCTCACTTTATCTAAAAGAGAAGAAGACTCTTTAAATTTAGCTCTCATTAAAGGAAAGTCTTTATACTTTTCTGTATCAACCTTTTGAGTAGTTCTAGAAGCCACTCTTCTTTTCTTTCTTAACTGAAATTGGGGCTGAGAGTCGTATTCTTTTCTTTTCTCTTCATTGCTTAATACATTATATGCCTCTACCAATTCCTTCATTTTATCATCAGACCATAATTTCAAATCAGGATTAAGGTCTGGATGGTAAAGTTTAGACTTCTGTCGATAAGCTTTTTTAATTTCGCTCATAGTAGCTATTGGTGGTAATCCTAATATTTTATAATAATCTCTTTTTGGAGGCATATTAATCTTCCTTTCTTAGCTAGAGTTTTATGTTAGCCTAACTCCTTTTTACCAAGTTCCTCTAAAAGGGCATTTAAAGAAATCTCTGCTATCACCAGTTCTTTGTCTAACTCAAAAGCCTCTTTATAAAAAGAGGCAGCCTTTTCTTTCTCTCCTTTTAAATAAGCTATTCTGGCTAAGTTAAACTTCGCTTTAGCATATTTAGGATTTATCTCTATTACTTTTTTAAGTATTTCTTCAGAATCAACCAAATTCCCTTGCTCAATATATACTTCTACTAGACTATTCATTACATCTGCATATTTATAATCTTGTTGAATGTTTAATAACAAATTAAATTCTTTAATTGCTTCCTCATAAAGTCCCTCTTCACTGTAAATTTCTCCTAAACAACGATGAGCATCAATATAATCTGGATTAATAGCAATAGCCTTTTTATACTCACGCAAAGCTTTGCCTCTCTCCCCCTTAACCTCATAAGCTCTACCCAATTTAAAATGAACATCTGCCCAGCCGGGATAGGAGTTTATAATTAACTCGTAGGCTTCTATTGCTTCATCAATAGAATTTGTCACCTCAAATACATAACTTAAATCCAGAAGTTTATTACATTCTTCTTTAGTAAGTTTTTTAATACCAAACTCATCTATATCTTCGGTTAATATTAATCCACATCTATAACAAAACTTATAATTATCTTTATTTTCTGCTTTACATCTGGTACATTCCATTACATTGCCCCCTTTAACTTATTTAATTTAAACTAAACTTAAAATTTTATCTCCTTTCTTCAAATTTAATTATGTCTTAAGGCAAAAACTCTAATATCACCGGTACTTTTCCCAAGCGAAACCTCATAACTCCTTTTTCTCCATTTACAGTTAAGCTTATTAATTCGCCATTTTCATTTGGTACAAGATTAATCAACTCTGCCTTTTCCCAGCCTGTATTTAATTCTATTATTTTTTCTTTCTCCTCCTTCTCCTGCCATAAAAAATAAATTGGAGGTGAACTTGATGATTCATCAAGAAAAACAAGACAATTAACTCCATCACCTAGTCCCAGCAAATTATGGTCAAACACTTTACCAATAAGTTTTTGAGCCAAAAATTGAAATGTATAAAAAGATAACTTTGGATCATAATCAAAATTATATAAACCACTATAAGCAAGTAAGTCATGAATAGAAAAGTTTTGCTCGCCTCCTTCCCTAGACACAAATACAACATCCTTATCTGTATCCTTTTGCTGTTGTTTTAAATCTGCCATAGGATAGTAAAATACTCTCTCCACGCCCCAAGAAAAAATTGTAAGTAAAGCCTTTGCTATCTCTTTTGCCTGATATACTTCTGAGTACAACTGAGAATTGCCTGCAGAGTCTATAATAGTAACACCACCAGGACAACCATATTCCCCAAGCCAAATAGGTTTATCTATTCTATATTTAGAAAATAAAGAGGTCTTTTCAGCCAAAAAATTATCCATAAGAGTTCCTGTCGCACCGTAAAAGTTAATTATATAAATATCAGCAAAATCATTTAAAATTTTGCCATCTGAAAAAGTAAATTTAAATAATTGTTCCCAAAATTCTGCATTTTCTTTACCTGTAATATAAAAATCTTTATTTGTAATCTCTCCAGGAATAACTTTAGCTAAAGGATTAGCCTGTTTAATTCCTTCTGCACAAGCTCTAAATACCTCTGCATAACTAGCAGGTGGGTCTGACCAGAAAGTTTTTATTTGAGGTTCTCTACCTATTTTCCAATATAAAATCTCTGGTTTAGCTGGTCCATCTTCTACTCCATCATTATTATAATCTCCATCTCCATCAAATAAGCTAGCACACTCTTTAGCAAATATAGTTAATTGCTTTAAATCCTGCGGTTTTTGTGGAGGCTGAAACTCTAATGTAATTACAACTTCAATTCCTTTTTCTTTTAAAAGTTTTACTGTCTGTTCAAGTAAAGCAAAATTTGGTAAAACTTCAGGTGAATAAGTAATGCCATCTACAATAACCCACTGGCCTCCTGCTGCTATCAAAAAGGGCATCATCTCTGGCAATAATGCAACCTCTGTAAAATTAAATCCAAATTTTTGTTCTGATAATTCTTTAAACTCTTTACGCAAAGGTGGAGTAGTTGGTCCCCCCTCTACTTCGGTTGGCGTAAGTATTATAGGGGTAAGAAGTGGTGCTGGCATAGGAGGGGTTGGGGTTTGTGTTGGCTTGGGAGGAGTTTGGGTTTGTGTTGGCTTGGGAGGAGTTTGGGTTTGTGCTGGCATAGGAGGGGTAGGGGTTTGCGTTGGCTTGGGAGGAGTTTGGGTTTGTGCTGGCATAGGAGGGG
>Ga0123519_10002271_pt1 | contig 32600 bp, 31 predicted proteins | sample YelNatPaOPRAMG02_FD_87396 | JGI IMG/M metagenome (GOLD analysis project Ga0123519, IMG submission 87396) | Hot spring microbial communities from Yellowstone National Park - Yellowstone National Park OP-RAMG-02 (version 2) | ecosystem: Environmental > Aquatic > Thermal springs > Hot (42-90C) ... | reverse complement strand
GAGAATTTTCAGTTTTCGTCTTATGACCAACTTAGGCACTGGGCCACAGACATCAACGAAGAGGGCAATTGATTGCCAAAAAATCCTGGGCAAAAGTGTCACTGATGTATTGACCCCATACAGTTTGTTTAATATGAGCAGATAATGAGTTATAATCGTGAGGGGCAATTATGGTAAATATCTCAGCCAGAATTGGGGAAAAGCTGTTCCTCTCATTGATTTTTTATCTGCTTAGCTCAATCTTTCTTCTGGCTAATTCTGAAGTCAGATTGATGGGATTAATCCTGGATGAGCAGCAAAAAGAGCTGGAAAATGTAACTATCAGGTATTATTATCCCGGCCTGAATCTGGCTTCTGAAGTAAAATCGGGCAAAGGTGGTTCCTGGCAGATCCCCTTACCCAGGATTGGACCCTGGTATTTAGAATTCAAAAAGAGCGGGTTTGAAACCAAGAAAGTGTTTGTTCTGGTCAGCCGGGAGTTAGATCCTGAACTGATACCAAAAGTCATGTTGCACAGGATAAAGGGACTTATAGAAACAGCTGATTTTCAGAACCGTTTAGCCAAAGCCGATGGTCTGCTGGAAAAAGGGTTGTGGACTGAAGCCCTGATTAGTTATCAGAAATTGCTGAGCGATTACCCTGAGGCCTTTGGTCTGATTTATCTGCTGGGCCTTGGGTACTGGAAAAGCGGTGAATATGAAGCAGCCTTAGATTATTTTAGCCAGACCCTGGAGAAGATGCCGGATTTTATACCGGCTATTCTGGCTTGCGGTGATGCTTATCTGAAATTGGGTAAGGTTGATCTGGCTAAGTACCAATACAGCCAGATTGACCTCAACCGGGTTAATGATCCTGTCTTATGTTATGAGGTTGGCCTTCGCTATCTGAATATGGCTTACGGCGATTTTTCCCTTAAATGTCTTCAACGAGCACTCCAATTGCAGCCAAATTTTGTGGATGCTTACTATTATTTGGGCTTGCTATATCTTTCCCGCGGGGATTTCAAGAGCGCGGTCCGGATTCTTCAGCAGTATCTTTTTTTTGACTGTCAATCTGATCGGGCGGTTCAGGTTAATCAGCTCATAGCTTTGGTTAGGATTAGAATGTGAACTCAAAGAGCCGGGTCAACAGATTCCTGGGGCGATTTTCTTGGAAAGAGGCTTTCCCTTTACAAATTTAAGATATTTTCTGTTTGCCATTAAATACAAAACAGAAGTGTTTAAGAAACCGAGAATAAAAAATAAGCCCGGGTCCATTTTAGATAACAGAAACCGGGCTTATCTGAGTCTCTGGTTAAATTATTTTTTGTTCCACAATTTCAAAGGGAAGGGAAGTCTCTGTTCTTAATCCGCTGTTGCGGTCATAAATTTTGACTACCAGCTTGTACTTTCCTGGTTCCAGGGGCTTGGTCTCTTCTCTTTCTCCCTTGTCATCTTTGGTCAGAAGAGTCTTGATGAGAGGTAATGGTTGCTCAATGAAGGGAGTGTCATAAACACTGGTGGCCCAGCGCAGAACCGGATTGGATTCTTCGCCCTTCTTCACTTCGTAGTTCACTTCAATGGAAAATTTTTGCTGTTCGTTGGGCTTGGCTCCGTAGATAAAAAACAGAATGTCTGCGGTGTCTCCAGGTTTTAACTGGGCAGCGAAATCAGGATATATCTTGAGTACGGACCAGGTGAAATAATCTTTGTGAAGTTGGACCACGTTTTCCACCGCAGGCATTTCTTCAATTTTCTGGACCAGGAAAAGAGGCGTGGTTTCCAGTCTGTTTTCTTTATATATCGTATTTGAATCAGGCAGGGAGAATTCAAAATAATTAATTCCTACTTTTTTTAAATCTGGGGAAGCCAGGGCTAGAGCCAGGAGATACTTTCCCGGGGGTAAGGGATAACCGAAAGATAGTATTGATTCAGCCTCAGGATCAGTAAAGGATATCTCAGCCGGTATATAGGTTTCCTTAAAAACAGTAGGCTTGTTGTTCTCTAACTTGTTGAACTGGACAAACACATGAAAGTGAGTCTTAGTTTCTTTTGGGGCCGGGGCAGTTTCAGTTTGGGCGGCGGGCTGGGCAGCCGGCTGGGCTGCTGGCAGGGCAAAGGTGATGTCGGAATTCTTGGCTTTGAAATAGAATATACAATGAATGTTGGTAGAAGCCGGAAGGTATAGATTGGGAACAAATTCAAATGGGATGTCCAGCTTTGGTTGGCGGTTGGCAATTCCCTGCTGGATTAAAACTTTTACTTCCTGGGGAATATAAATCGGGCCGGCCTCTTCTTTCTTTTGGTCTTTCTTGCCTTTTTTCTGGGGCTCAGCTTGAGCAAAATTACAAGCCAGGGTCAAGGCTATAACCAGAATCAGGCTCAGCGTGAAAATCTTCTTAAAATTCATTTTTCCTCCTAATTATGTTCTTATTTTCTCCAGCTTCTTAAGCTGCAAGAATTATGCCACCTAAGAAGGGATTTTTCTCTTATCTTTTTCGCTTTTTCGCTCTTGCTTCGTAAACTTTCTTTACAAGAATTAAAGCCACTAATTTTAATTTTTCCTATTTTACCTTAAAACCCTACTATTTTTCAACTGAAACTTTTTAACTGCTTTAAGATGTTCCGGATAAGAGCGATTAAAGACATGGCTCCCGTCATTTCTGGAGACAAAATAAAGATAATCAACTTGAGCCGGATACAGGGCTGCGGCTAAAGAATCTTTCCCTGGATTGCAGATGGGGCCGGGCGGCAAGCCGGGATAAAGATAGGTGTTGTATGGAGATTTTAGGTTCTTATGTTCCTGTTTGAGATTGCCATCAAACCGTTCTTCGTTTTTTAAGACATAGATGATGGTTGGGTCGCTATCAAGTTTCATTCTCAGCCGTAGACGATTATGAAAAACCGCCGAAACCAGTGGTTTCTCTTCTGCTCTGGACGTTTCTTTCTCAATCAAAGAAGCCAGGATGACTATTTCTCTGATTTTCAGGCGAAGCTCTTTGGTTCTTTGTATTTCCTTCTGGCCAAAGTTTGCCCGGAATTGAGCCACCATAGCTTTAACTATTTCTTCAGCTTTAACCTCACGGGTGAAATAATAAGTTTCCGGAAAAAGATAACCTTCCAGGCTGGTAGCCTCAGGATCAAGGTCAGAGATCAATTCGGAGTCGTGGCCGGCTTCCAAGAATGAGCCTTGGAGGGGGTAATGCTTTTCGGCTAAAAGCTGAGCTATTTCCTTGAGCGTTAGACCTTCTGGAATGGTCAGGGGATGTAACAAGACTCTTCCGGCAATCATCTCCCGTATTGTTGTCTTGGCTGAAAGGGGAAAGCTGAATTCATACTCGCCGGCTTTGAGAAATTGGGGGGCATAATAAAGGGAATAGGCCAGGTGGAAAGCTCTTGGGTCCCGGATCAAGCCGTTCTTGGTTAACGTTCTGGCAATACTTCTGGGGCTTTGCCCCTTCTCAATCAGGACCAGGCTGGACCCGGTTTTTTCTTCAGATAGGCAATTCAGAGCCTTGGATAGATAGAAAGCCAGGCTCAAGTTGATGATTATCAGACCCAGGAGAATTAGTTCAGCTATTTTTTTCAGAGTTTTCAGCATGATGACGTTTCTTTTCCAGATAGGCTTCCAAAATGATGACTGCCGCCAGCTGGTCTTCTTTCTTTTTTTTCTCCTTGAAGTTGCCCTTGAAGCCTTCAAGCTTTTTTAGGGCTTCTCTGGTCGTCAGGCGCTCATCCCACAGGGTAACTTTTTTGCCAGTGACCCTTTCCAGCCAGCGGGAGAATTCTCTGGTCAAATCCGCCCGGCGGCCTTCGCTGCCGTCCATTCTCAGGGGAAAACCGACCACAATCTCCTCAATTCTTTTTTCCTCAATCAACTTCTGAAAAAAAAGCCGGTTCTGAGATTCGTCTTCTTTCAGAGTATAATTTCCAAAAGGCTGAGCAGTTATTTCCAGAGAATCACTTAAAGCCAGACCCAGATGTCGGTCGCCGTAATCTATAGCTAAAATTCTGGCCATGAGTCAGGTTCTTTCCAGGCAACGTTTTTTCAGGCGATGTCGTTCTAAGGCTAACTCAATCAGTCTGTCCAGGAGCTCCCTGAATCCAATCCCGCTGACCTCCCAGAGCTTGGGGTACATGCTGATTTCCGTAAAACCGGGAATGGTGTTGATTTCATTGATGTAAATTTGTTCAGTATCCTTTTCCAGGAAAAAATCAACTCTGGCCATTCCGCAGGCATCAATCGCCTTAAAGGCGGCCACCGCCAGTTTCTGGAAACGTTCCACTAGGTCAGGAGAGAGTTCAGCCGGAATTCGGAACTGAGTCTTACCCTCAAGATATTTATCGGCATAATCATAGAATTCACGGTAGGGAATGACTTCCCCTGGCAAGGAAGCTTGGGGATTTTCGTTGCCCAAAACACTGCATTCTATTTCCCGACCGGAAACAGCTTTCTCCGCCAGAATCTTCCGGTCATAACGAAAAGCCAATTTCAGAGCTGGAGCCAGTTCTTTTTTATTCTTAACCTTAGAAATGCCAACCGAGGAACCCAGGTTGGAGGGTTTAACAAACAGGGGCAGGTTTAACTTGCTGAGTATTTCTCGTTCAATTTGACCCGGGCGTTGGCCCCAATCTTCTTCATAAACTATAACATAAGGGACCACCGGCAGCCCCATCTGACTCAATATATTCTTAAAAATAGCTTTGTCCATTCCGAGAGCCGAAGCCAGGACTGAAGCGCCGACATAAGGAACATCTGCCATTTCCAGCAGTCCCTGAATGGTTCCGTCTTCGCCAAAAGGGCCGTGGAGGACGGGAAAATAAACTGTGGCTTCTACAGACTTCCTTTTACCCTGACCAACCCAGGGAAGAAAAGAAAAGGCAGAGCCTGTCTTAAGTTCCCTGGCCAAAGCTTCAGGAGAGGAAACAATTTTCCATTCGCCCTTTCTGGTTATGTAAATAGAGGTTACTGTATATTTTCTTCTATCCAGATTCTTGAAAATAGACCTGGCGGAGATGATGGAAATTTCATGCTCGGCTGACCTTCCGCCGAACAACAGGGCTACTGGCAATAATTTTTTCATTTTCTTGAATTTTAGCTGATTTCGGGAGAAAAAAAAAGTTCTTCCGAGATTGATTAATAGCCAGGAATTACGACTAAATTTATGTTGACAGCCAAGAAAAATCAAAATTATAATAGACTAAAGGTGAAAGAAATAATTCCAAGAGGTGTCAAGATGAAAAAAGCCTTTTTTAATTATTGCCTTTTCTTTGCTTTCCTGACCTTGGCAGCTGTGTTTTGTCAGAGCGGTTTGGTCGCTCAGGAAAATCAGGTTCAGAAGGCCAAAATATTTGCCGAAGAATATCCGCTGATTTCAGATTCTGATATGTATTGTTCTATCCTGATCTGGGATCAGGCCTTGCCCGAGCTGAAAATTGTGGGCTCAGAAAGGGAAGAGGAACGGGCCATGATGGTTGATTCCGATACTTTTTATGTCAACAAAGGTCGGGAAGAAGGACTGGAAATAGGGCAGATGTTTCTGGCAATAGATATTGGGCCCCTGCTTCCCAAAATGGGATATGTTTCCCAGAAGAAGGGTAAAGTGCGGATTATCAGGCTGGAAGACCACATGAGTGTGGCCAAAGTGGAAAAGAGCTGCGGCGATGTCAGAGTTGGAAACTATCTCATTCCCTTTAAGGAAAAAGAAACAGTCATCGGCAAAGATCGGGGATATGATAATAGTCTTAAGCCTGGAGAAAGCCTGGAGGGTAAGGTCATTTATCTTGACACTGATTTTAACATCGCCTCTTCAGGGCATTGGGCTTTGATTAATATCGGCGAGAACCAGGGAATAAAAACTGGGCAGCAGATGACTATCTTCCGACAGAAGAAACCTAACTTCCCAAGGGAAGCCATCGGTAACCTGGTGGTCATTGATACCCAGAAAAATACCTCAACGGTTAGAATTTTGTCAGCCAGGGAAGCAGTGGAAAAGGGAGATATTGTCCAGGTAAAGTAGCTTTTTCTTTGCCGAGTCGTTCCCTCAGTTGACAGAAGTCCGCATTTTTGTTAGTTTTTCTTTACTCAGAATGGCCTTGGGCGGGCGTAGTTCAGTGGTAGAACGTCTGCTTGCCAAGCAGAAGGCCGTGGGTTCAAGTCCCATCGCCCGCTCCAATATTTTTCTGGATCAGAGTAGATTGTGAGGACAACGGCGCGGTACCCAAGCGGCTAAGGGAGAGGTCTGCAAAACCTCGATTCGTCGGTTCGAGTCCGACCCGCGCCTCCACCTTTCTTTTTCTTAATCTCCACCAGCCTTGAAGATCGAAAAATCTACTTGCGATAAGCATTTTTCCCCAGCCCCATTTCTTTTCAGGTTGGCCATTGGGTCGGCCAGGGCCGCGGGCCCGGCTCCAGCTATCTGATTTTAGGGCAGTTACTCGGGCCGCCAATATATGAATAATTATTCATATATTTCCGGGCTGCCGCCATGCCGTTTCCAGCTAATGCCTTAGACTGGCTACCATCTCCTAACCTGAAAGAATTATTTGACTGAGATTTAAGGTTTTTATATGCTCCCTATATCAGAAACAAGGAAGGAGGAAAAAAAATGGAAATTGTACCCAGAGTTCAAGGGCTTATCTTAAAGCCGAAAGAAGAATGGGAAAAGATTAAAGCGGAACAGACCACTGTAACAGATATCTATAAGTCTTACTTGATTCTCCTGGCTGCCATTCCGGCCGTAGCCCAGTTTATTGGTTACTGGCTGGTCGGCCTCAGCCTGCCTTTCCGTGGTCATATCCGGATGAGCTTTGGATTTTCATTAGGAAGAGCGGTCGTTTACTATATTCTTTCTCTGGCTTCTATTTTTGTCTTAGCCATGATAATAAACGCCCTGGCCCCAACTTTTTCCTCCAAGCCGAACCAGGTCAACGCCCTTAAACTGGCTGCTTACAGTATGGCTCCTTATTTTGTGGCCGGTATTTTTTATCTGGTTCCTGTGTTGTCAGTTCTGGTCATCTTGGCCGGAATCTACAGTCTCTATATTTTTTATCTGGGTTTTAAGGCCGGCTTGATGGAAACGCCGCCAGAGAAAGTGATGGGCTACTTCGTAATTACGATTATTGTTACCATAGTGTTGATGCTGGTGGTAGGTTTGATAGCGGGGGCGATTTTCTCCTTAAGCACTTTTTATAGCGGTTTGTAATTCTTCTGTAACCCTGGCCAAAGCTTCTGCCGGCACCGGAGCTTGAGTTATCGGTCGTCCGATGACCAGATAATCTGCTCCTTTTCTGATAGCTTCAGCAGGGCTCATAATTCTTTTTTGATCCTGAGCTTCAGCCCAGACTGGTCTGATTCCCGGGGTGACAATCTTCACTTTGGAACCCAGCTCGGAGCGAAGTGGTTCTAACTCCTGGGGCGAGCAAACGATACCTTCAAGTCCTGATTCTATGGCCAGCTTAGCCAGCCGCACCACCTGATTCTTGGAATCGGAGCTGAAGCCTATTTCCTGAAGGTCAGAATCTTTCAAGCTGGTGAGCACAGTAACTCCCAGAATTAAGGGCAGGGTTTTGTTTTCTTTTTCTGCTGTCTCCTGGGCTGCTTCTACCGCTTTCCGCATCATCTCCCGGCCGCCTGAGGTATGGAGAGTCAACATGGAGACCCCGTGCCGAACAGCAGATTTAATGGCGCCGGCGACAGTGTTGGGAATGTCATGGAGCTTGAGGTCCAAGAAAACCTCTTTCCCAAAGTTCTTAACTAGGTCCAGGATGGCTGGGCCTTCAGCCGTGAAAAGCTCCAGCCCGACCTTAAAAATCTTGGCTTCGGGTAGAGACCTCAGCACTTTGCTGGCTTCTTCCCGATTCTTAACATCCAGAGCGATTATGATTTTCCTGACCACATCCAGTCTGTTTTCAGTCATTTGACCACCCTTTTCCAAAACTCAATTTAGGGATTTTATAACAATTAAAAAAATAAAGCACATTGGTTTCCCCAGTTTCCAGAGCATCTGCCAGCTGCCGAATCAAGCCTCCAAACTACCCGTGATTTCGCTTATTTTTTTCACCTTGTTTTTTTCAGCCCAGATTTCAAGTCCTTTGATTATCTTGAGGCAGGCATTGGGATCAACAAAATTGGCTGTCCCCACCTGTACGGCTGAAGCTCCAGCCATCATAAATTCCAGAGCATCTTCTGCGCTAAAAATTCCGCCCATCCCGATGAGTGGAATCTTAACGGCTCTAGCCACCTGGAAAACCATCCTCAAGGCAATCGGTTTGATGGCCGGTCCGCTCAGACCACCCATGACATTTCCCAGTTTCGGTTTTCGGGTTTCCAGGTCTACAGCCATTGCCAGCAGGGTATTGATCAGAGAAATTGCCTGGCTTCCGGCTTCCACGGCCGCCAGAGCCACGGCAGTTATATCGGTCACGTTGGGCGAGAGTTTAGTGATAAGAGGCAGGGAAGTGGCCTGCTTAACTTTTTTTACGGTTCGGTAAGTGGCTTCTGGGTCTTGGGCCGGACATTTTCCACCTTCGCGAACATTGGGACAGGAGATGTTCAGTTCTAGGGCAGCTATCCCTTTATTCCGACTTAAATATTCAGCTACCAGGGCGTATTCTTCCTCTTCTTCACCGCAGACATTGACGATGATGGCTGTCTTCAGCTCAGCTAAATCGGGCAGAATCTCTTTACAGAAGGCCTCCACTCCAATGCCCTGGAGTCCGATGGAATTAATCAAACCGCTCGGTGTTTCCACCAGACGGGGAGGCTTGTTTCCTTCTCTCGGCTTTAGGTATAAGCCTTTAACCACAAATCCGCCCAGCAACTCAAGATCATAGAAGGGCTTGAATTCCAGGCCGTAGCCAAAAGTCCCGCTGGCTGCCAGAACCGGGTTCTTCAGGCGCAAAAAGCCCAGGTCTACTGAGAGGTCAACCATTTTTAGTCTCCTCCCAGATTATTTCATCCCGAGAAAAAACTGGTCCGTCCTGGCAGACTTTAAGGTATTTTTCTTCGCCATTTCTCCTGATTTTTTTGACACACCCCCAGCAGGCTCCGAAACCGCAGCCCATCCTGGCTTCTAAGGAGAATTCGGCGGCCAGGTTTTTCTGGAGGCAGATTTCAGCGAGTTTTTCCAGCATCGGGTCTGGTCCGCAGGCGAAAAGAAAAGCCGGTTTCCTCGTTTTAAGTTCCTTTTCAACCAGGGAAGTTACCAGACCCTTAAAACCCAGGCTGCCATCATCTGTGGATACCAGCACTTCCCAGCCGGTGCTTTCCAGTTTGTTTTTCAGGGGAAGGTCCGCTGCACTCCGGCCGCCGTAAAAAATAACCGGGTGGACCCCGATTTTTGCCAGTTGGTTAGCCAGATAATACAAAGGAGCAATGCCCCGGCCGCCACCCACGCAAAAAATTTCTTCTTCCTTGAATTCAGGCTTAAGGCTGAACCCATGGCCCAGAGGCCCGAGGAGGTCAAGCTGGTCCCCGGGTTTTTTCAAAGATAATAGATGCGTTCCCACCCCAGCTATCTGAAAGAAAATCTCCAGCCTGGAGCCGTCAACATTATGCAAGCTCAAAGGTCTCCTTAATAGGGGGCTGGTTGTCTCCGAGACCTTAATCATCAAAAACTGTCCAGGGCTCGCTAACTTGGCGATTTCAGGAGATTCCAGCTTAAATAGAAAGTAATCACCCCAGCTCTGGACTTCAATCAGCCTGGCTTTTCTGTCTATGAACATTTTCATGGTCAGCTGACCCGTTTAACCAGCTTGCATTCCTGAATTAAATACCAGAAAAACGGGACAATGGCAAATTTATTATTCTCAATTTTTCAGGTAGGGGCAGGCAGCGGGAACCCCTCAGAAAACAAAAAGTTGTATAACACGGGTTGATTTTTTATAATAAAAACTAATCATAATCAGGAGGAATAATTTATGTTTATATCCCGAAGGGCTAAAGAAATCCAGGCCTCTCCTATCCGCAAGCTTAAACCGTTTGCTGATGAGGCCAAGAAAAAGGGAATTCATATTTTCCATCTTAACATCGGGGACCCGGATATTCCTACACCAGAGCCTATCATTAATTCTTTTCATCAATATAACGGTCCGATTCTGGGTTACGGTCCATCTCAGGGGTTTGAGGAACTGCGGCAGGCTATCGCTGATTATTTTGGTGGTTATGGAATTAAGGTCTCAGCGAATAATATTCTGATCACCATAGGCGGGTCTGAAGCGATTCATTTTTCCTTCTCAGTCGTGGCTGACCCGGGTGAGGAAATCATCATTCCCGAACCCTTCTATACCAACTATAACGGCTATGCTACTTTTGCTGATGTCAGAATAGTGCCTTTGCCCCTGAAAGTTGAGGATGGATTCAGGCTGCCCCCCAAAGACCAGATTGAAGCTCTGATCACCCCTCGCACCAGAGCTATTTTGCTTTGCTCCCCCAACAATCCGACTGGCACAGTCTATACCGAAGAAGAGTTAAGCCGGGTGGTAGAGCTGGTAAAAAAGCATGACCTATTCTTAATCGGCGACGAGGTCTACAAAGAGTTTGTCTATGATGGGCTGAAACACAAGAGCCTCCTGGAGTTTAAGGACATTGAAGACCGGGTTATTGTGGTTGACAGCATCTCCAAACGTTTCAGCTGCTGTGGAGCCCGAATCGGTGCGGTAATTACCAGAAATGAGGAGATCTATCAAGCTATTCTAAAATTTGCCCAAGCCCGACTTTGTCCTCCTTCGGTAGAGCAGTATGCTGCTCTGACGGCTTACCGCATGGGTATGGATTATTTTGGGCCAATAAGGGAAGAATATCAGAGGCGCCGGGATGTTCTGTATAAGGGTCTGAATTCTATCCCGGGGGTGCTGCTGCGCAAACCTCAGGGTGCTTTTTACGTGATCTGCCGCTTGCCGGTTAAGGATTCTGAGCACTTTGCCCAGTGGATGCTAACCGATTTTGCCCTGAATAACAAGACAGTGATGGTGGCTCCGGGTCCTGGTTTCTATGCCACACCAGGACGGGGCCAGGATGAAGTGAGAATCGCTTACGTCCTTAAAGAAGAGGACCTGGTGGAAGCCATAGAAATTTTGCGCCGCGGTCTGGAGAAATACCGAAAACTTTTTGGCTGATTCCGGATGGGGTTGAAGAAGATACTTTCTGACCGGGAGACCTGGCTCGGTCTGTTGATAATTCTGGGACTGGCTGTACTCCTCGGTTTTATCACCAACGCTGGCTTGGTCAAGAGATTTTTTTCGGGCGAATTCAAGCAGGCCTTCGTCAACAAAGAACAATACCCTGGACTGGTTTTTATCACTCTGGCTGAAGCCGAGTTTCTCTGGTCTAATCACCAGGCTGTAATCGTGGACAGCCGCTCAGCTTCCGAATTCAAAAGAGGCCATATCCCTGAAGCCATCTCTATTCCCCTGGAAGAGGTCAAGAACGGGAATAATGCCCTGCTGGAAAAAGTCCCAAAGGGTAAGCCCCTGGTAATCTACTGCGAGGGCGGAGATTGTCTGACCAGCCTCAACCTGGCTAAGATTCTGTATGAACGCGGTTTTCAGGACCTCAGGATTTTCAGCGGCGGCTGGGGGGAATGGACAGCTTCCGGGTTGCCGGTAGAAAAAAACAGAAGATGATGCTTAAAAATAAATATTTTTTATTGCTCCTGCGGCTGATTGTCGGCGGAATCTTCATCTGGGCGGCTATAAGCAAGATTGCTGACCCGCTGACCTTTGCTCAGGACGTTAAGAACTATCGTCTGGTTGGCCAGACTCTCAGTTTTCTGACGGCGATTATTCTGCCCTGGACAGAATTGATCGCCGGCCTCTGTCTGATAATCGGGGTTTATCCCCGCTCCAGCGCCCTTCTTATCAGTGGCCTACTCATTTTTTTCATTCTTCTGGTAGCCATAACCATCATCCGGGGAATAGACGTTGAGTGCGGCTGTTTTGGGACATTCAGCCGGAAAGCAGATCTCTGGCTTATTCTGGAGGATTTCCTCTGGCTGAGCATATCTCTAATTCTCTTATTCTCCCCCTATAACGATTTCTGCTTGCTGAGAAGAAAAAAGGTATAAAAGCTCTGATATTTTAGATATCAATCGGCTCTTATCCTTGAATTTTAATCTCTGTGGGTGTATATTTTCTTGAATTATTGCTGAAGTTAAGAAGGAGTTAGATTGATGGCTAAAAAGTATGTCTATTTCTTTGGAGTAGGCAAAGCCGAGGGTAATAAGGATATGAAAGATCTCCTCGGCGGGAAAGGTGCCAATTTAGCTGAAATGGCCGGCATCGGTCTTCCAGTTCCGCCTGGTTTTACCATTTCTACCGAAGTCTGCAATCTGTTCTTTAAGGCTGGAAACAAGTTGCCGGCTGAAGTGGAACAACAGGTTATGACCAGCCTGAAAAGGCTGGAAAAAGCCGCAGGTCAGAAATTCGGAGATCCCGCCAACCCTCTTCTTGTTTCAGTCAGGTCCGGAGCTAAGTTTTCTATGCCCGGAATGATGGATACCATCCTCAACCTGGGTTTGAACGACCAGACAGTTGAGGGGCTGGCAAAAAAGACCGGTAACAGGCGCTTTGCTCTGGATTGTTACCGCCGCTTGATTCATATGTTTGGAGATGTGGTTCTGGACATTTCCAAGAAGAAATTTGAAGAAATTCTCAGAGCGAAGAAAGAGGCCAGTGGTTTCAAATATGATCATGAACTGACCGAGCCGGTTCTGGAAGAAGTTCTGTCGGAATACAAGAAATTAGTGGCTAAGGAAACCGGTAGCGAGTTTCCGCAGAAAGTTTCCGAACAGTTAAAGATGGCCATTGCTGCCGTTTTTAAGTCCTGGAATAATCCCCGGGCTATCACTTACCGTCGCAAATATCATATTCCAGAATATCTGGGCACTGCGGTGAATGTTCAGCAGATGGTTTTTGGTAATTACGGTCCGACTTCAGCCACTGGAGTTGGTTTTACCCGCAATCCGGCCACCGGAGAAAAAGAGCTTTATGGCGAGTACCTGGTCAATGCTCAGGGTGAAGATGTGGTGGCAGGGATCAGGACTCCCGCCCCGTTGAGAAATCTGGAAAAGGAAATGCCTCAGGTCTTCAAGCAATTGGTGACGGTGGTCAAAAAACTGGAAAAGCATTATGGCGATGTTCAGGATTTTGAGTTCACCATCCAGGAAGGGAAGCTTTATATGCTCCAGACCAGAAATGGCAAGAGGACTGGTATGGCTGCGGTTAAGATTGCTGTGGACCTGGTGGAAGAAGGTTTAATTTCCAGAGAACAGGCACTGCTCAAGGTGGAGCCTGAGGCTCTCAACCAGCTTCTCCATCCCATCTTTGACCTCCAGGAGAAAGCCAGGCATCAGGTGCTGGCCACGGGATTGGCGGCTTCGCCGGGTGCGGCTACCGGTCAGATTGTTTTCACGGCCAATGAAGCCGTGGCCTGGAAAAATGAAGGTAAAAAAGTGATTCTGGTCAGAGAGGAGACTTCTCCTGATGACATTCATGGTATGAGTGCCGCCCAGGGGATTCTCACCGCTACCGGCGGCATGACTTCCCATGCCGCTGTCGTCGGACGTCAGATGGGAAAACCGGCAGTGGTCGGGTGTGGGGCAATCAAAGTCCGGGAGGAAGAAAAAGCTTTCTATGTTGGCCAGAAAAAATTTATAGAGGGCGATTGGATTTCCATAGATGGTTCTACGGGAGAAGTGCTGGAAGGACAAATTCCCACCAAACCATCTGAGATTTTACAGGTAGTCAAGGGTTCAATGAAGCCCGAAGAGTCAAAGCTCTACCAATATTTCTCCAAGCTGCTGTCCTGGGCTGATAGGTCCAGACGGCTGGGGGTAAGAGCCAATTCTGACACCCCGGCAGATGCCAGGGTGGCTTTTGCTTTTGGAGCTGAAGGGATTGGCTTGGCCAGAACAGAACATATGTTCTTCGGGCCGGAGCGCCTGCCCATTGTGAAAGAGATGATTATGGCTGAAAGCGAAGAAATCAGGCGTGGAGCACTGGCCAAATTGCTTCCCTTCCAGAAACAGGATTTCTATGAATTTTTCAAAGAAATGAAAGGACGCCCGGTGACCATAAGAACTATAGACCCGCCGCTTCATGAATTTCTACCCAGAAAGGAAGACCTGATGGTTGAACTGGCGGTTCTTAAAGCTAGCGGTGGGTCTCCAGAGAAGATTGCGGAATTAGAAAAGCTTCTGGCAAGAGTAAGGGCTCTGTCTGAGTTTAACCCTATGCTGGGTCACCGCGGTTGCCGCCTGGGGATAACCTATCCTGAAATAACTGAAATGCAGGCTCAAGCCATTTTTGAAGCTGCTTGTGAGCTGGCTAAAGAGGGAGAGAAGGTTTTTCCCGAAATCATGATTCCTCTGGTGGGAGATGTCCTGGAACTGGGCAATCAGAAGGAAATAGTGAATCGGGTAGCTAAAGAAGTGATGGATAAGTATGGCGTAAAGATAAAATACACAGTGGGCACTATGGTTGAAATACCGAGAGCAGCTTTGACCGCCGATGAGGTAGCCCAGGAAGCCGAGTTCTTCTCCTTCGGGACCAACGACCTGACTCAGACCACCTACGGCATTTCCCGGGATGATAGCGCCAAATTTCTTAATTATTATCTAAACCATGGTCTTTGGCCTGACGATCCCTTTGAAACCCTTGACCAGAAGGGCGTGGGGTTGTTGATGAAATGGGCAGTAGAAAAGGGACGGTCCACCAGGCCTAACCTCAAGGTTGGGATTTGCGGTGTTCATGGCGGCGACCCGAGGTCAATCGTTTTCTGCCATCAGGTTGGTCTTAATTATGTCAGTTGCTCTGCGTACCAGATTCCGATTGCCCGGTTGACGGCAGCTCAGATTGCCGTTCAGGAGAAACTGTCTGAGGACAAAAAGAAAAACCAAGGCCAATCGCCCAAGAAGAGCTCAACCAGGAAAGCTTTAAGAAAAGCTTCTAAGAAAGCCAAAAAAACCAGAAAATAAATAGACTTAATCCAGAAAGCCCTGAGAACAATGAAGCCCGGGGCTTTCTTTTTGGAAAATCCTAAGATTAATGCAGAAAAATAGATGGAATTGACTCAGATAAGGGCTAATACTGGCTTTTTGGAAGTTATTTCTTTTAATAGGCCTGTTTTTTTGTTATCTTAAACATAAATGGGCGATTTTGTGGATTCTGTTCTTTCCCTTCTGGGCTGGAAGCTTCCTTTCAAGTTTGTTTACAGCAACGAATACTGGATGGTTGATTTTGGCCATCATATCTTTCCTATTAAGAAATACCGAATGCTTTATGAGAAGGTAATTGCCCTGGGGGCTGACCATAAGGACTTTATTAACGCTCAACCGGCGAGTGATGAAGACCTGTTATTGGTTCATTCTCCCAAGTACCTGAAAAAAATTAAGACTGGGAGCTTATCTTCTGTTGAATTACAAGCGCTGGAACTGCCTTTTTCGCCGGAAGTCGTCAGGTTCTTCCTGCTAATGACCGGTGGGACCATCAAGACGGTGGAAGAAGCCCTGAAAACTGGCCTGGCTGTTCATTTAGGAGGTGGATTCCATCACGCTTTTCCCGACCACGGAGAGGGTTTCTGCCTCTTTAACGACATCGCCGTGGCTATTGAAAAGATGAAAAACTTGGGAAAGATAAACCGGGCCATGGTGGTTGATTGCGACCTTCATCAGGGAAATGGCACGGCTTTCATTTTTTCTAAAAAGGACTATGTTTTCACTTTTTCCCTCCATCAAATGGATATTTATCCTTCTGAAAAACCGGCTAGCAACCTGGATGTTGGGCTGTGGTCCGGCGATGATGACCAGGCCTATCTGTCTGCTCTGAGTCCTCACTTTCCGCGCCTCTATCAAGAATTCAAACCGGACCTGGTGGTTTATCTGGCTGGGGCTGATCCTTATCACAAGGACCTGCTCAGTGGACTTGAAGTGTCGGCAGAGGCTCTGAAGAAAAGGGATAAAATAGTGATTGAAAGTGCCCGGAAATTAAGGATTCCGGTGGCCATTGTTCTAGGAGGGGGCTACAGTGCCGAGATTGAAGATACGGTCAACATCCACTTCAATACCATAAAGGCGGCTATCCGGGCCTGGAAAAAAACCTCTCAGCCGCTGGTGACTTCTTTAATCCAATCAGAGTAGCTCTGGTTGGCGGCTTTTATCGGCAGGGCGATGATTTCAGGAATCTGGTAAGGATGAATCTCTTTAAGTTTTTTCTCTAGCTCCGGGTAGAGTGAGAGATGGGTCTTGATCATCATAACCACTTCTTTATCTTCATTAAGCTTTTCATCCCACCAGTAAAGAGAAGTGCCCGGCAAGATGGTGCAGCAAGCGGCTAAGCGGTTTTCCAGGAGAATCTTAGCTACCTCTCTGGCTTTTTCTGTTTCAGGAAAGGTGGTTAGAACTAATATCAGCTCAGGCTCCCTCTCCATCTTCTTGACCTTAGTCCTGAAGGAAGACGTTGGCAAAGACTTTGGCGTCTCCGACCATATTGTCAATCAGACAATATTCATTAGGCATGTGGGCAGTTTCATCCAGCTTGGACCAGCAGGCAGCCGAAAACCCAGCCCGCCGGAACAAAGCAGCTACCGTTCCTCCTCCAATACCCATAGCTCTCGCTTCTTTATTGTAGACATCTTTCACCGCCCTTTTTAGGGCCTGAACCACCGGTGCTTTAGGCGAAGTGGGCGGAGCGGCCGGAGCCTTCTGGATTTCTCCGATCTCTATCTTGACCTTGAATTTTTTCTCAATGGATTTGGCCATCTTCTGGATGGCTCTTTCCACTTCCTCTACTTTATATTGAGGAAGGATGCGGCTGTCCAGGTAGAAAATGTCTTCACCGGGGATGGTATTGACATTGGGTACGTTAGCTTCTTTTTTAGTCGGCTCAAAGGTAGAAATCGGGGGACTAAACAGGCGGTCTTTTCGGTTAAAAATCCGGTAAAGTTTCTGCAATTCGGTGATCAGAAAGCTGGCAGCTTTGAAGCTGTTGATTCCCTTCTCTGGAGTTGAAGCATGGGCCTGTTTGCCCAGAGTCTTGATTTTCAGCCAGAGAATGGATTTTTCAGCTACCTCAATCATCGTTCCCTTAGCGTTTCCGGCATCGGGCACAATGATCAGGTCTTCTTTTTTGAAAACTTCAGTGTTATTCAAGACGAATTCAATGCCCTTCTTGCTTCCAGTTTCCTCATCGGCCACCAGAACAATCCCGACATCATAAGCCGGCTTCAGGTTTTCTGCCAAGAAGGCTTTAACCGCAAAAATGGAAGCCACCATATCCTGCTGGTTATCTTCCACCCCCCGGCCGTATATTTTTCCTTTTTCTATCCAGGCCTTAAACGGGTCTCCGTGCCATAAAGTCAGCTCTCCGGGTGGGACTACATCTAAGTGGGTCATAACCCAGACTGTCTTCTTTGAACTCTTTCCCCGGCAGAAGGCCAGAATGTTCGGCCGGTAACCAGCCGGTGCTTCCGGGTCAGGTGCTTTGATCACCGTCACCTCGCTGAGTCCATTCTGTTTCAGATAACCTACCAGAAACTCAGCTTTTTGGGCTTCGCCTTCACCGCCACTGCTGGGGGCTATGGCTGGAATAGCGCAAAGCTTCATCTGAAGCTCAATCATTTCATCCCGGAAATTGTCCAGACGTTTGCTGAGGCGATTAAAAACCTTCTTATCATACATTTATAACTCCTCTGTGTATTTGAGCTGATGATATCATCATTTATTGCTTAAATTCAAGCTGATAAAGCGGCCGGTTCAGGTTTGCCCAGCCTAAAATCTATATTCCTTGACATAATGGCTAATGAGGATAAAATTAGACTGATGTTATTAAAATCTCAGGTTTTGCTTCAGACCTGATTTCTTATTTAATGGATAAACCAGTTGTCCTGTTAGTAGCCGGTTCAGCCGATTATGGCAGCGGTGAAAGTCTGATTCTTGATTATCTGGGTAATTTAAAAAATAAATCTTACATCCCGATTCTTATTTTCCCAGGCCGGGGTCCCCTGGAAGTTTCAGCCCGGGAGATGGGTGTGGAGACCATCGTCATTCCGGGCCAAGAATATCTAACAGAATTGCGGCAGTTATGGCGACAGCCGGTGGCCTGGGTCTATAATTTTTTCAGCTTTATCCGCTTGTCCAAAGTGATAAGGGACCGAAGAGTGCGGTTAGTGGTCAGTCTCTCTTTTATCAATTGGACTGGAGCTCTGGCTGCCAGGCAAGAGGGGATTCCTCATATCTGGATGATAAGGGAAATCCTGTCCAGGAAGGAAAGCCGTTTGAACTTTTTTTGGGGAAAATGGTTGGCCAGCCGGCTGGCTAATGATTTATCAGTAAAGATTTTGCTTGAATCTAAAAATGCTGCCGAGCTGTTCAGCCGGAAAAGGACCGGACAGAAAGCGGAAGTGCTGCCCCCGGCAATTGACCTTAACAGATTCTGGTCTAAAAAAAAGATGGACCAGGCTGAGCTAACAGATCCCAAAAAGGGTGTGGCTATTTTCAACAATCAGGCCAATCCGAGCAGGATTTCCAAGGTTATCCAGGCAGTCCTTTTAGCTTATGAAAATCCGGAAAAGGCCAAACTTTTTATTTTCTTCCCCGGCTTAAAAAAGAAAACATCAGAGCGGTTGAAAATAAAGTTAGCAGAAGAGGTGCCGGAAGCCGGGTCAGTTTTAGAATTTCCTGACCTTGATTCTTTGCCTTTTCTCCAGAAAAGATTTCTGGCAGCGATCTTGATTCCGGGGTTTGATCCTTTAAGTCGTCTGGTTCTGGAAAATGGTCTGGCCGGAATTCCGGTTGTGATTGAATCCGGACCGGCCGCAGAGCTGATTCTTCAGGGGAAAACAGGTTTTGTCATCAATCGGGGAAATGAGGATGAATTGACTTCTATTTTAGCCAAGCTCTTAGAATCTGAGACCTTCCGAGCTTCAATCGGCAGTTCGGCTCAGGAGATTTTCAGTAAGAACTACGGCCTTCAAGATTGGGAAAGAAAATTTACTGGTTTTCTGGAAGAAATTTTATTTTTTTCTCAGAGCTGATATTCCAATCCAGATATACTGAAGTCCTGAAACTACGGTGGCCAGTATCGTCAGGTCGTAAAGCCAGCTCAGCAATCCCATTTCTTTTTGGAGAAAATTGAAAAAAAGCACAGCCAAGATGGTCAAGACCTGACAGACGGTGCTGGTTTTGCCCATCAGGGTGGGTGGGAAGTTCTGCTTTTTCTTGAGCAGGAATAACACCAGGGCTCCGATAACAATCATCAGGTCTCTTCCCAGGACCACCCAAAAAACTTTCCAGGGAATGGTGTTGGGGTTGGCGAATTCGGAAAAAGATAGTAGAAAGAAGCTGGTAAAAATCAGAAGCTTATCAGCCAGAGGATCCAGCCATAAGCCGGCTACTGATTTCTGATGCCAGATTCTGGCTGCCAGTCCATCCAGGACATCGGTCAGTCCGGCGAACAGGAAGATGAAAAAAGCTTCGCTCTGTTTATGATGAAGCAGGAAAATCACAAAGAGCGGGACAAGAATAATTCTGAGCAGCGTTAAGTAATTTGGCAGGGTGCCAAAATTGGATTTTAGGTCAGCCACCTCGTTTTGATTCTTGTCCATTTTTTCTCCTGCCGGCTTCATTTTATCAAGTTTAACAGAATATCAGCAGTTCTTAAAGCTTCAATTCCGGAGACCGGCAGATCTGGCCAGAATCTTCTCTGGGTTGAAAGTTCCATCAGCTGATAGGCTACCATCTGCAGGGCCGGGAGATAATAAAGATTATCTTCCGGAATATCACTAATCTGGATCTTATTAACCGGGATGATGGGGACAATTTTTTTCCCTTTCCCCTGAAGGTAATTGATAAGCCGGAAAAGGGTCTCGGCCAGTTCAGCTCTGGTTACCACTCGGTTCGGTTCAAAAGTATGGTTATCATAGATGTCCATCAGCGGAACTGCAGCCACCCTGATTATGAACTTGGCTGCCCAGCTGGTGGAGATATCAACGATAATCGGAGGGGTGGCAGGCTGAGGCAAGTACTGATTGAACTTAACCGCCAGAATGGCTGCCAGGTCCTGTCTGGTGATGGCCTTAGCCTGAGGAATGGCCTGGTACATGCTCGGCAGTTCAATTATTCCCAGTTGATTTCTGAGAAATTCAATTTTCTCCTGAACCTGCTTATCGCCCGGAGCCAGCTCTTTCAATTTTTCGTAAAGATCCAGACTCTTGCTCAGGTCGTCATTTTCTTCAAGAGTTTCAGCATATTCTCTCAAGACTTGTTTATCTCGCGGCAGAAAACTGTAAAGAGTCTGGTAATGGGTCAAAGCTTGAGCATAATTTTTTTCGCTGCGATAAAGGCGAGCCAGAAGGAGGTGAGCCTCCACGGAATCAGGCGAATAGAAGAGGGCCTGAAGAAGCGTTTGCCGGGCCTGATCCTTTTTGTTCTGGTTAAGATAAGTCTTTGCTGCTTCCAGCAGGTTCTGGGTCATTTCGTTCTTCAGAGCGTCATACTTTGGTTTGGCCCAGGAGTGTTCTGGCGTTTTCTTCAGTATCTCCCTCAACTGTAAAAAAAGCTTATCCTTCAGACCTTCTTTTTCATAGATTGTTCCCAAGCCGACCCGGGCGGCAATCAAATCCGGGTTTATCTCCAGCGCCTTAAGGAAAAAAGCCTCGGCATCAGAAGAACGATTTTCATAAAGCCGGCAGTATCCCTCACCCAGATTAAAAAAGGCGTTCCCTTCACCCAGCTTAAGCAATTCTTTTCTGGCTTTGTCCAGGTTCCCCTGTTTCAAGCTTTTCCAGCCTTCCTCAAAAGCAATTCGCTGCTCTAAGCTCATTTGAGCCAGCAGAACGGGCTGAGGGCTTTCCAGGTAGAAAGTGGGGGGGACATAATTTTTCTGAAAAGTGGCACAGGAAGCAGTTATAAGAAAGAAAGCTATCATGGTGAACAAGAGCCAGCGATTACTTTGCTTCATGGGCTTTCTCCTTTTTGAAGATAGGGAAAATAAGCGAAGAGATTGTTCTTTTCAGCTGCCACCTGATATTCCCAGCCCTTATCGGTTTCTGTTTTCTTGATGATTATGGCCCGTCTGGCCAGGGAGTGGGCCAGTTCCTCTCTGGACTTGGGAATAAATAAGCTGAAAGTCTCAAAATGTTCAAAGAGGATGCGGCGCAATCTCTCTTTTAATCGGTCAACTCCTTCTCCGGTTCGGGCCGAAAGGTATATGGGGAGGTGGCCTTCAGCTCTGTTCTGTCTCAATAATTCATTTTTTTCTTTTTCGGGCAGGAGGTCAATCTTGTTAAAGATTTTAAGCACCGGAAGGTCGGCTATCTGCAGTTCTTCCAGAATTTGTTCAACGGCTTGAGCCTGTTCCAGGGCGCTTTCTGCAGTCACATCTATCACCTGAAGTAAACAATCTGCCTCTCTGATTTCTTCCAGAGTGGCCCGGAAGGCTAAAATCAGCTCTACCGGTAATTTCTTGATGAAGCCAACAGTATCTGACAGGAAAAAATAGAGACCGTCAGAAAAAGTCACCCTTCTGATCATTGGGTCAAGGGTGGCGAAGAGATGGGGTGAAGTGTAACGGTTTTCCCTGGTCAGAAAATTAAAAAGAGTTGATTTTCCGGCACTGGTATAGCCAACCAGGGAAACTGTGGGCACGATAAATTTTTTCCGGCCTTCTCTTTGCCGGGCTCTTCTTTTCTGCAGACCATCAATTTCTTTTTTTATTTTGGTAATCCGGTCGGTGATACGACGGCGGTCTTCTTCCAGCTTCTTTTCCCCGGGACCCCTGGTGCCGATTCCACCACCAAGTCTTGAAAGGGCCTGTCCTTTACCTTTGAGCCGGGGTAAGATATAGGTCAGTTGAGCCAGTTCCACTTGAAGTTTACCTTCTATGGTGCGAGCTCTTTGAGCAAAGATGTCAAGGATAATCTGGGTCCGGTCTATCACTTTAACCTGAAGGGCTTCTTCCAGATTTCGCTGCTGCCCCGGGCTAAGATTCCCATCAAAAATAACCAGGTCGGCCCCAGTTTGTTTAACCAGGGCCCCTACTTCTTCAACCTTACCTTCTCCAATGTAGAACTTTGGACTGATAGCCTGGCGGGTCTGAAATACTTTTTCCACCACCGTGGCTCCAGCTGAAACTGCCAATCCAGCCAGTTCAGCCATTGATTCTTCAGCTTCTTCCCTTTCTTGTTTGGTGATGGCAAGATTAACCAGAACAGCTTTTTCCATCTTTCCTAACCCCTGAGCTTAGTGACCAGATAATTTCTCAAGGCTTTATAATCTTCGGCATCAAACCAGATGATTCCTGGGGATTTCTTGAACCAGGTCAGCTGCCTTTTGGCATAATGTCTGGTTTCCTGTTTGGTCAACTGCACAGCTTCCTCAAGGGAAATCTCGCCCTTGAGATATTTCAATACTTGTCTGTATCCCAAAGCCTTAAAAGGAACTACCTGCTCGGAAACTCCCTTTTCCAGTAGACTCTGCACTTCTTCCACTATGCCTTGAGCAAACATCCGTTCAACTCGGGTCTCAATTCTTCGGTATAGCTCCTTCCTTTCTAATTTTAACCCAATCTGGTGCAGAATAAAACCCTTTTTCTGAAGGGGAGAGGCGGTTTGTTCAAAATGGAGAGAGAGTGGTTTCCCCGTCAGATGATAAACCTCAAGAGCTCTGATAATCCTGATACTGTCCCTGGGTGTTATTTTACTGGCATAAGCCGGGTCAATATTTTGGAGTTTTTGATAAAGATGGGCCAGACCATACTTTTCAGCTTCCTGTCTCAATTTTTGTCTTAGGCTTTGATTCCGGCCCGGGCCCGGGAAAAGCCCTTCTACCAGTGCTTTATGATAAAGCCCGGTACCACCGACCACCAGGGGTAGGCGGCCGCGCTGGATGATTTTTTCCGCTTCTTCTAGGGCCAAACGAGCAAAGTCGGCAGCCGAGAATTGCTCTTCAGGGTCTATGATATCTATCAGATGGTGGGGGACCATTTTCCTGGCTTGGGGGCTGGGCTTATCAGTTCCGAGGTTGAAGCCCCGGTAAACTTGCATTGAATCACAACTGATTATTTCACCGGAAAATTCCAGGGCTAGCCTCAGGGCTATGGCACTTTTGCCGACGGCTGTCGGCCCGACGACGGTTAAGATTTGTCTGGTCTTATTTTCCAATGATTATCCTGATGACCAGGCAGCTGATGATTAGACCGAGGATGATTAAAAGACCAAAGAGCTGCTTTCGCTTCAAGTTTTTTCTCCAACCTTTCTCAGGTTCTTGGCCAGGAGCTCTTCATGTTGATTTCCCAGATTCCTCTTGACCAGGAGTAACTCAGAGGTCAAGATTTCGTCAAAGCCCCGCAGTAACATTTTTTTCTCTTCCGGGTTGAGTTCATTCAAGCTCATTTTCAGCATAGCTCTGGGTTCAAAACTGCCATCGGGTCTAATCTCCAGGTTCAAGAAGATTGGAGGTAAGTATTCCTGGGTTTCCCGGTAACATTTTTCTACCAGGTTGAAAGCTACCGGGCCGAGCTGCTTGGCCACGTATCTATAGATGAAACTGCACTTTTCATTAAAAGCCGCCAGGTTTCTGTCCAGGTCTAAAGAATTATTCTGTCCGTTATTGCTAACAGCCGCTGAATTTGGACTGAATTCAACCAGCTTGAGGCAGGCTAAGGCCATCAAACTCTTCCTGGTTTCAGTGGGCCCAAGCCAGGATTGGGCTAAAAGACTACCAAAAGATTTAGGCACCTGAAGCTCGTTCCAGAGATATAATTCAGGGGCTCTTAAGTTCAATTTAGATAGATAACCCGGGGCCTGGCGGAAAATTAGTTCATTTTCAGCGGGCAAGAATTTGACCAGGTTATTTATCCGGGATATTTTTCGGATCCCTTCCAGAATTACTTCCGGGGTAAAAAGGCCTTGGATTATCAACTCTGTTTCCTCAAAGGATTCTTCTTCAAATTCCAGGGGGAAGTCTGGAAGGTTAAAATAATCAATCAATCTGGCCTTCAAAAAATCATTGACCAGGTCTAGAGCTTCCTGAGGCTGGAGGAAACCATGTTCAATCAAGATGGCTAGGACTGAATTGAGGTTTTCTGAGCCAATTAATTGCTGGTTCAGTCTCAGGGGAGGTTGAATCTTATTGATTTCCTGCAGCCAGTCCAGAAAATCTTTTTCCGGGAAATATTTTTTTATGGCTGTTAACTGGCCCTTGACCAGACAAAAGATTCTCTGATAGGGTCCGGGATTGACCGTGAGTTTTCCCGTCTTTTTATTTTCCCAGAGAGAAAAAAGGAAAAACGGCAGGCAAAGAGAAGCTTCACTGCTTTGGTGATTGTTGACCATAACTTTAATTTATAGAGGCCGAGATGCGTTGTCAACCGTTCCGGACTTATTGATAGCGCCCAATACTCCAGATTCCAATCCCGATGTTGATCAGGGTTTTTAGAGCCCAGAAGAGATAGGAGATAAAGAGTGATTTTTTCAGTTCTATCTTGAAAATGGCCGAAAGGGCATAACCCAGGAGGCCAAACATCCAGAGCTGGAAAAAGTCAATATTGTTTAAGATTATGTAGCTACTGGAATTGAATTCCAGTCTTGGGAAAAAAATGGCCAGACCGGTAGAAATCTTAAATACTGATTGTTTGGCCTGGATCAGAATGAAGCGAACTGCGTTTCCCAGAACCTGGTTTATGAAATTGGCATGAAACATGGCGCTGAGAAGCTGAGGATAATTCCCCTGGACCGAACCCGAAAATAAACGGCTAAAAACCAGAAGGAGGATGGATTGAAGAAAAATGACGATCACGGTCATTATTCCAACTCCCAATCCTGACCTGATCTTATAGGCCGGGGTGGTGGACTCGGCTTCTTTCCGGGCATTATCCAGATAGTTATTAAACCTTTCTTCTCCTATTCTCTCTCTCAATTGTTGTTTCATCTTTGGGCTGTTTTCCAGGAGTTCAAAGCTGTCTTTGGCCGTAAAAGGAGCTATCAGAAAACCGTAGGCAAAAGTGATCAGCAGAACGATTATCAAGCTGTCAACCCAGATTGGCTTCTCAGCCAGAAAAGAGAAAGTTTCTTTGGGATTGGTAAAAACGCCAATAAATCTTTGCCCCAGATTCATTTCATCACTCCTTTCCTTTCTTCTCTCTCTATCAAACCATCTCTCAAGAAGATGATTCTTTGAGCATGAGCAGCAACTTCCCGGTCATGAGTAACTATGATGATGGTGTTGCCGCCCTCATGGATTTTATGGAAAAGTTTTAGTATTTCCTGCCCGGTTTTTGAATCCAGGTTGCCGGTAGGCTCATCAGCTAGCAGAATAGATGGTTCATTAACCAGAGCCCGGGCGATGGCCACTCTTTGTCGTTCCCCGCCCGAAAGCTCAGCTGGTAAGTGGTGCATCCTATCTTTCATTTCTACCATTTCCAGCGCCCGGCGAGCTTTGGCTTCTCTTTCTTCTTTGCTGGTTCCGGCGTAGATCAGCGGCAGTTCAACATTTTTGAAGGCATTGGCTCTGGCCAGCAGGTTAAAAACCTGAAAAACGAAGCCAATTTCTTTATTTCTGATGTAAGCCAGTTCATCCTCGCTTAAGGCGCTGACCAGCTTGCCATTCAAATAATATTCACCGGAAGTTGGAGTATCCAGACAGCCCAGGATGTTCATCAGGGTAGACTTACCAGATCCGGATGGTCCCATGATGGCTACAAATTCGTTCCTGGTGATGGTCAGGGTGACCCCCCTCAAAGCTTCAACTCGCTGTTTGTCCAGCTGATAAATTTTAGTGAGGTCTCTAGCCAGGATTAGCTCGTTATCTGAAGGCTGAACCGACATCTTTCATTTCCTTTCAACTTTGAGCAGAGAGCCCTCTTTTAAATCCCGTAAAGCTGAATACGGACCGGAAACGATTTCCTGACCTTCCTGGAGTCCTGAAAGGATTTCCACCATCATTCCGCCCATTATCCCCTTTTTTACTGCCTGGAATTTTGCCCTGTTGTTTTCAACCAAAAAGACGCCTTCTTCTTCCTTCTTCTCTTGTCCTGTTTCAACCGCTTTTTCTTCCTGTTTTCCTTTAGGTTCTCTGACTACCAGAGCGGCAATCGGTACCACCAGGGCTTCCTTCTTTTCGGCCACGATGATATCTGCCGAAGCCGATAACCCGGGTTTTAATTGATGCCCGCTGTCTTCCAGAGTAATGACTACCTTAAAATTCCTTGATTCCTGCGAACCAACCGTTATCCTGTCCAGGGCCGAGCTGCCAATCTCAGTCACCCTGCCCTGAAAAATTCGGTCGGGAAAAGCATCTACCTTGACCTTAGCCGTCTGGCCGATTTTAACGTTGACCACATCAGTCTCATCTACTTCCACCTCAACTTCCATGATGGACAGGTCAGCTATGGTTAAGAGAATAGTGCCGGGATTGTTCATGGTTCCGACAATGGCCACTTCGCCTTCTTCAACTTTCAGACTGGTTACGATGCCGTCTATGGGAGAAACATAGGTTGTTTTTTTCAGGTCATCCTGAGTGCTTTTCAGGTTAGCTTCAGCTTGTTTGATCTGGAATTTAAGAGCCTGAAGGGTCGCCGAGGAAACCTCATACTGGACTCGGGCGGCTTCTAACTGGTCCTTGGAAATCAAAGCACTGTCATATAACTGCTTTTGGCGCTCATAATAGCTCTTGTCCCGACGCTGCTGGGCTTCGGCCCTGATCAATTCTGCTTTGAACTGGTTGATATTGGCTCTGATGCGGTCCACCTGAGCTTCAAAATAGGTTGGGTCAATCTGGAGTAGAAAATCTCCGGCTTTGACTTCCTGTCCTTCTTTAACCCCTATTTTAACTATCCTGCCGGCCACCAGGGCACTGATGTTAATGTTTTTCTTGGGCTTGATTTCGCCCGAGGCTGAGATGATTGAAGTTATATCCTGTTTCTTAACTTTTTCCACGGTAACTTTTATCGTCTTCTCTCTTGAAGCCTGTAGATTTAGCAAAATTATCAAGGCAATAATCAAGATTATTCCGGCAAAAAGAATAATCCTCTTTTTTTTCGCCGAACGCTTCTTATCGCTCATTTTAATCCTCTTCAGCTTTGGGAATGATAAATAATTATACTTTATTTTACGAACAATTGGTTAAAAAGTTATTATGATTGCTTGTAGCCTGTCAAGTTGATAAGATTTTCATATGAGTGATATGGTCAAGTACCTGGAGGTGGCCCGGCAGGCGGCCCTCAAGGCCGGTCAATATCTCTTGAAGGGCTTGACAGAAAAGAAGACGATTGATTTTAAGGGTCAAGTGGACCTGGTAACTGCCTATGACCGGAAATCGGAGCTGATGATTTTTGAAGAGTTCAATCGGGCTTTTCCCGAGCACGGCTTTATGGCCGAGGAGGACATAAGCAAATCGGGGCGTTCAGATTATTGCTGGATAGTGGACCCTCTGGATGGAACAACCAATTTTGCCCACGGCTTGCCTATTTTTTGCGTTTCCATAGCTCTGGCCAGGGGACAGGATATAGTTATTGGGGTTGTTTTTGATCCTACCAGGCAAGAGATGTTCACCGCCTGTAAGGGAGAAGGAGCCCGGTTAAATGACAGGCGCATTATGGTCTCTGAGACCGAGGAGCTGGATAAGAGCCTTCTGGCAACTGGCTTCCCGTATGATGTCAGAACCAGTCCGAGGAATAACCTTGACCATTTCAGCAACTTCGCAGTGCGGGCTCAAGCAGTCAGACGCTGCGGCTCAGCCGCCCTGGACCTCTGTTATGTGGCCTGCGGCCGGTTTGATGGTTTCTGGGAAATGAAGCTTAAACCTTGGGATTTAGCTGCTGGAGCCCTGATGGTCAAAGAGGCTGGAGGTCGGATTACCAATTTTTCGGGAGCGGAGTTTGAACTTTCTAGTCCTGATATCGTTGCCAGCAACGGCCGTATCCATAAGGCAATGCTGGAAATCATCGGGATAAGTTTTGTAAAATGAGCGATGAGGGAATAGTCAGATGAAGTTTCCAAAGCTTTTATTTCTGGTTTCGCTGCTATCAGTTTTTTTGCTTCTTCCCCTGGTCCGAAATTTAGGTTCATTTCCCCCTGTTGACAACAGGATTCTGGTTAAGCAGATAGAAGTCCCAGCAGCTATGGGCTGGGTAGATACAGGCCTTGAGGTCAAGGAGGGCGATAAACTTGAGTTCCTGGCCTCGGGAACGATTTCCTGTCAGAAAGGAAATCCGATTGCCAATTGCGGTCCGGAGGGACTGGATTTACAAACTCCCCAGCAGCCGCTAAGCGAGAAGAACCTGGGCGCGCTGGTAGGAAAAGTGGTTAAAGTATTGAGTGTGACCAAGGATGAGAAAACCGGAGAAGAAATCAGGGAAGAAGTTTTCAAGGTGTTTTATATCGGAACCGGGGCCGAGGTAGAAATGCCGCTTGAGGGTCAGCTTTACCTCGGGGTTAACGATAATGTTTATGCCGATAACGAAGGCAAATTTATGGTCAGTATTTTTAAGAAGTAAGGTTAATATCAGGAAAACCTGAATCAGTCCATTTATTCTACTGCTTCTTTGGGAGCCAGGAATCTTTCCAGGAACTGGATATCGTAATTTCCTTTGAGGAAATCATTGCTGGAGAGGATATTAAGCAGGAGGGGGATGTTGGTCTTAATCCCGACGATAGTAGTGGTTTCCAGCGCAGCTTTCATCTTGGCTATTGCCAGCTGCCGGCTTGGCGCATAGGCTATTATTTTAGCGATTAGCGAATCGTAATAAGGGGGAATTTCCCAACCGGCGTAAGCCGCTGAGTCCACCCTTATCCCTTCTCCGCCCGGGAAAACCAGAAAATCAATCTTTCCGGGTGAAGGAATGAAAGTTTCCGGGTCTTCGGCGTTAATCCGGCATTCAATAGCATGTCCACGCATCTCCAGCTCCACCGGAAAGGTGACTTTCTCCCCGGCCGCGGCTCTAATCTGAGCTTTGATCAGATTGATGCCATAGACCATTTCGGTTATCGGATGTTCCACCTGAACTCTGGTGTTGGCTTCCATAAAATAAAAACGCTTTTTGTCATCAACCAGAAACTCAAAGGTGCCCAGGCTTTTATAACCAATTTCTTCGGCCGCCTCCTGGGCTGCTTTTATCATCTTATTTCTGGTTCTCTCATCTATAAAAGGCGAGGGCGTTTCTTCAATTATCTTCTGGTATTTTCTCTGAAGACTGCATTCTCTCTCGCCAAAGGCTATTACCCGTCCCTTACTATCGCCCAGGACCTGGATTTCAATGTGCCTGGCGCCGGTTATATATTTTTCCAGATAAACAGAGGAGTCACCGAAGGCTGCCTTGGCTTCGTTCTGGGCCATGGGAAATTGTTCTTCTAGCTGGGCTGGGGTTCGGCAGATTCTCATGCCTTTGCCTCCGCCCCCGGCAGCGGCTTTGATGATAACCGGATAACCGATTTTTTGAGCCAGTTTTTTGGCTTCCTGAATATCTTCCAGGATGACATCACTGCCAGGAATGACAGGCAGGCCAGCTTTTCTCATGGCTTGACGGGCCTTATTCTTATCACCCATCAGTCTGATAATTTCAGGCGGAGGGCCGATGAAAACGTAGCCGGCATTCTGACAGATTTCAGCGAATTTGGCATTTTCTGCCAGAAAACCGTAGCCGGGATGAATGGCCTCGGCTTGGGTGATCTCCGCTGCACTCAGGATATTGGGAATATTGAGGTAACTTTCAGAGGCGGGGGGCGGCCCGATGCAGACTCTCTCGTCGGCCAGCATAGCATGAAGGGAGTTGCGGTCAGCTTCGGAGAAGATGGCTACAGTCTTGATCCCCAGCTCTTTGCAGGATCTTATAATTCGGAGCGCAATTTCACCCCTGTTAGCAACTAAAACCTTGGCAAACATCCTCAGCTACTCGCTTTGATTGCAAACAGCTTTTGCCCGTATTCAACGGGCTTACCGTTTTCAACCAGAATGTCCACCACCACCCCGTTGACCTCGCATTCAATCTCGTTCATGAGTTTCATGGCTTCAATAATACAAAGAGTCTGACCCTTTTTTACCGTATCGCCGATATCAACAAAAGGCGGGGAGGCTGGTGAAGGAGCGCGGTAGAAGGTCCCGACCATGGGTGAGGTTATATAATGGAGGCTCTTATCTTCAATTATCAGGGGTGCCACAGGGATATTTTCGTTGTTTACAGTTCCAGCAGCAGGCGAAGGATTGATGGCCGAGGAGGTATGGCCTGAATTGGGCAGGCTCCGGCTCAGCTTAATCTTAAAACCCTCTACTTCCAGTTCAAACTGGGTAAGATTTTTTTCCTCAAGGAGGGCAATCAGCTTTTTGAGCTCGTCGTAATCAATTTTGGAACCGAAAGGGCTTTCCCCCTTTGATTCAACAGTTTTTTCATTCTTTTGGGTCATAATGCACCTTCCAGGAAATTAGTAAAACTTTACTAATCTGAAGCCTACTTGTCAAGCCCAAAGGCAATTATTAGGGGTTAGACTTATTAATTTGTTTATTATCAATTATTTAATTGGTGATTAGCCGAGATAGGAGACAAAGACCTGCCAGAACCTAATCTATTGCTTCGCCCCCCATCAGAAACCTGAAAAAGGGTCTTTGGCGGCCGCGTCTCAGGTTGTCGCCTGAAAAAAGCCCAGTAATACTGAAAAAGAAAGAGGCGCCAGAAGGTAAGAATTTGAGGCCGGGCAAAATCTAACTAACTGATTTCATTAAAAATAAATAGGGCCAAAGATATTTCTCACTTCAGCCGTTCAATATGAAGGCAACGTTTTAAGACTCTTTCTGGAATTACTCTCACTCCGAGTCCCGGGCCCTCTGGAATCTGAATGAATCCTTCCTTATCCAGCACTACCGGGGGCTCAACGAGGTCTTCATCAAAATAAATCCTGGTTTCAGAAGTATCTCCGGGCAGGGTGAACCCTTCGGCTGTCTGGAGATGAATGTTCACCGCCCGGCCGATACCCGTCTCGTCCATCCCCCCTGACCAGGCCTCAATGTCGTTTTCAGCACAAAATCTAGCGATTCTCATCGCTTCCATCAACCCCCCGACCCGGCCCTGTTTGATGTTTATAACGCGGCAGGCTCCGAGAGCTACGGCTGTGGCTGCATCCTCTAAGCTGTGGATTGATTCGTCCAGGCAAAGCGGAGTCTTCAATTCCTTCTGAAGGATAGAGTGTTGGTAGATATCATCGTAGGAAAGTGGTTGCTCTATCATCATCAGGTTAAAATCATCTAATTCTTGAAGTTTCTTTAGGTCTTTAAGGGTATAATCGCCGTTGGCATCAACCATCAACTTAAGGTCAGGAAAACGTTCCCTCACGGCTTTGACCCATTCAATGTCCTGTCCCTTCTTGATCTTCATTTTGACCCGGTGGTATTTTTTGCTGACCGCTTCTTCCACTGCTGCCAGGAGTTCTGGAGGGCTTTCTTTTAGACCGATACTTATTCCGGACATTATCTTTTTAGCCGGCCAGCCCAATAATTGGTGCAGGGGCAGGCCTTTTTTCAGGGCTAAAAGGTTAATCAAGGCATTTTCCAGGGTGGCTTTGGCCATTCCATGACCGCGTACCCGGCGAAATCTTTTCTCCAGCTCTCCCAGAGTAATCCCGGATTCCAGTAGGGGGAGCAAGAAATCTTTGAGGATGTGGCGGACGGTTTCCGTGGTCTCATAAAAATAGTAAGGGTCGGGATCAGCCACACACTCTCCCCAGGATGTTATTCCTTCTGCTTCTACCTTCAAGAGCAGGGCATCTTTATTGCTCCAGGTATAGACACTGGTCCCGAAAGGATGAACAAATGGCAGGCGAACCAGGATGAGATAAAGGTGGTCAATTTTACCTATGATTTCTTCCCTTAAATCAGGCATCTTTCCTCTCCTCAAGTTTAGCTGCAATTTACTCAACCCAGATTTTATTGTCAAGGCAAAAGTCGGCGAGAGGCGGGGTTGATTGACCTTATAAGGCGGCTGGCGTAAGATTTAAGGAAGTCGGGTGACTTAGATGTTTGAGCAACTTACGGAAAAAATCCAGAAAACACTGAAATACCTTCGCGGGGAAGGCAAGATTACCGAAAAAAATATGGCCGAAGCCTTGAAGATGATCAGATTAGCCTTTCTGGAAGCTGATGTTAACTACAAAGTGGTTAAGGAATTTGAATCCAGAGTCAAAACTAAAGCTCTTAACCAGGAAGTAATGATGAGCCTGACCCCAGCTCAGCACTTTATTAAAATTGTCAGGGATGAATTGACTGAAATCCTGGGAAAAGAAGCCAGGCCCCTGAGCTTTTCCAGTCACCCCCCTTCGGTTTTCATGCTGGTCGGACTTCAGGGAAGTGGTAAGACCACTACCGCGGGCAAACTGGCTAAATATGTCAAAGGGCTGGATAAGAACCCGATCCTGGTATCATTTGACCTCAAACGACTGGCAGCCCAGGAACAGTTGTGGATAATCGCCAAGTCTTTGAACCTGCCCTTTTATGAGATGACCGCCGAAATGATGAAGAATCCGGCCGAAGCCCTGAAAGAGCTGGTGGCCTACACCAGAAACCGGGGTTTTGACCCGCTGATCGTAGATACCGCAGGTCGGCTTCACATTGATGAAGAATTGATGGAAGAACTGAGGCTGGTGCG
>Ga0123519_10002270_pt1 | contig 32602 bp, 27 predicted proteins | sample YelNatPaOPRAMG02_FD_87396 | JGI IMG/M metagenome (GOLD analysis project Ga0123519, IMG submission 87396) | Hot spring microbial communities from Yellowstone National Park - Yellowstone National Park OP-RAMG-02 (version 2) | ecosystem: Environmental > Aquatic > Thermal springs > Hot (42-90C) ... | reverse complement strand
AGCCGTTCCACATCGACTCCCAGTTGAACGGCATGCTCTTCGCCCGAAAGGATCAGGTTGAGAGGCCGAGCGTGAAGGTAAAGGGAGACGAATCCGAGAACGACATAAGGAACGATCACACCGATGGCTCGGTAGTTGGCTATGCTCAAATCGCCCATGAGCCAGAAAATGATCGTGCGGAGTTCTTCTTTTGGAGAGATCGAGATGAAAAACATGATCAGGGCAGAGAGAAAGGAGCCGATGATCACGCCCGCCAGGAGCAAGGTATGGGGATGGATCCTTCCGTCCTGCCTTCCGAAGTAGAAGACAGCGAGGATCGTCAGAAGGGCACCCAGTGAAGCGATCAGAGGGGTGGCGAGAGAAAGGGCCCCCAGACCCATCAGGATGGCGCTGATAGCACCGACCGCAGCTCCGCTCGAAACGCCCAGGATATAGGGATCGGCGAGAGGGTTTCGCAGGAGGGCTTGGAAGGCCGCTCCCGAAACAGAAAGCCCCGCTCCCACTACGCCAGCCAGGAGGACTCGAGGAAATCGGATCGAGAAAAGGATCGCCTCCTCGGTCTCTGTTCCACCCGAAGGAAACCCAACGAGCATTCGAAGCATCATCTCGATCGATCGACGAGGATCGACACGGGCGCTTCCCAAAAGAACGGAGAAAACAATCACCAGGAGCAGAAGCCCGCCAAGGAGCGCCGAGACGAGCAAGACCCGTCCGAGGGTAACGATCCTTGGGATAGCTTTCGGTGGATCAGGAAGGTTAGGGGGTCCCATAATTTTCGGTTTGGTCATTTTGCAATGCTAACTTTGCCCTGTTCCTTTTGCAACGCCCCTTTGAACCGCTCGGGATGAAAGAGCCTGGCCATCTGCTCGAGGCCCTCGATGATTCGCGGAGCGGGCCGGTCGACGAGATCGGAATCGATCAGGTGGACACGGTTTCGCTTCACAGCGGGTATCGTTTTCCAGCGCTTCCACTCCCGAATCACCTTCTCATAATCGCCGTCGGGGTTCATGGAGCTTACGAGAATCACCTCGGGTGCCCTCTTCAGGATCTCTTCTATGCCGATTCGGGGATACATCTGTTTCTCCTGGCCTGCAATATTTTCCCCTCCGGCCAGGCGGATCAAATCGTTTCCAAAGCTTCCCTTTCCCACCGTCACAATGGGAGCCTCGCCTACCTGGAGAAAGACCCTGGGCCGAGGAAGACCCTCCGTAACTTCCCTGATTCGTTCTTTCCTCTTCCTCATGTCCGAAACGACCTCGGCCGCCTCCTTTTCACGCTTCACGACTTGACCCACGTTAAGGATGCTCTGGAGGACCCCATCAAAATCCTTCGGAAAGACCACGTAAACAGGAAGACCGAATGCTTCCAACCTTTTCACCATCTCGCGGGTGTTACCAGCCCCTGTCGCGATGACCAGATCGGGCCTAAGGGATAGGATTCTTTCGAAGTCCAATCGGATGTAACTTCCCACGGGAGGGCGGGTCTTGGCCTTTTCAGGATAGTTGCAATGAAGGGAGACCCCCACGATCTCCTCGTCAAGACCGAGGCGAAAAAGGATCTCCGTGATATTGGGTGCCAGCGAAACGATCCGCCGCGGCGGGCCCTGGAGATCAACTCTTCTCCCAACTTCATCCGTAAAGCTTGACGCCCACCCATTGGGGCCCCCAAAAACGAGGAAAACGAGAAAGAAGCCGAAAATCATCCGAACGAGAACGGTTCTCCCTAACGTTGCAAAAGCCCCTGCACAAAGCGTCCCGGTGAGGGCGCCAAAAAGGCCTTTTAGCGGCACCTTAAGGAAGGGAAATACGCGCCTCGGCGAACTCTCCGGGACTCCACTCCCGTTGAAGCATAGGATAACCCAACAGATGCCAAGAAGACCCCCTTCACAAGGCCTCCAGGGTGCCCTCTCCGGCTCTCCGCAATCGAACGGACGGATTCTTTGTCCCAAGGTGTTACCTCGACCTTCCCGATAGAGAGGGGATACGCTCTCCACGGCTGAGCTCAAAGCGAACCGGGAGCTCCGCCCAGAAAGAGATGGGCTTTTCTCCCTCCATGGCCGGCACAAAGCTCCACTGCTTCACGGCAGCAAGGGCTGAGCGATCCAGAATCTCGTAGCCCGAAGAGTGCTTGACCTCGATGTCACCCACCCGCCCCTCCGGAAGGATTTGAACCCTCAAGATCACCTTACCTTCGTAGCCTTTCTTTCTCGCCTCGGGAGGATAGACGGGCTTGGGATTCTTCTCATGGAGAGGCCTGGGAGGCGTGATCCTCCCTTGGGTCGAGGAAGGAAGACTTGCAACCTGTCTCGATTCCGATCGGGCCTCCTCGGAAAAAGAGGCTTGCGGTTGAGGAACAGCTCTTTCCCCTTGGGGATTGGACTGGGAGGAAGGCTCGCCATGAATCCTACTTCCTGCCCTCGTCCCTTGCTCTTCGGGCCGTTCACGATGGAGCGTCTTCACCGGTCCGGAGCTCGATTCTTTTTCCCTTTCTCCGGGTTGAACCTTTCCGATTCGTTCGCCCGAGTACTTTGGAGAAAGGGAAACCGCTTTCTCCGTCGAGGGATGAGAGGGTTCGTTCTTTGCCAAACGGGCAGGTTGTGACTCTTGGTTGAGGGATTCCCCTTTCGCCTCCTTTTGTTGGGGCAAAGGACCGGGCTCCTCTTTTGGAGCGAAGGCCGCAATTCCTTCTTTTGGTAAGGTCGGTTTGATCTCAGCTTTCAGGCCATGGACGTTCGGCTCGGCCTTCGGGGCTGGAGCTTTTTGTTTTTCCTTTGAGCTGGAAGACGAGGGAGAACGAACCGGGATAAGAGGTTTCGTTTCCTCTTGGGCAGCCGTCACCTTTGGCTCCGGCTTTGGCAGGGCCAAGCCGGGTTCCTCTTTGAGAGGAGCGGCTGGAAGCGGCAAACCCGATGGCGCCTCGTTCTTCACGGAAAGAGGCTCGGGTTTTCCCTCCAGGGGAATGGCCTTGGGCTCTTTCTTGGGAGCAGGTTTCGACTCTTCCTTAGGAGGCTTGGGCGAATCCTCTTTTTTCGGAGGGAGTGGTTTCGGCTCCTCTTTAGGGAGAACAGGTTTCCTTACCTCTGTAACAGGCGGTTTTGGTTCCTCGTTTGGAAGAGCTGGCTTGGGTGGTTCTTTTCGCACAATCGGAGGAGGCTCCGCCTTGAGCGCGACAACCTTAGGTTCTTCTTTGGGTGGAATCGGCTTAGGTTCCTCTTTCTTGAGAAGAGGCGTGATAGGCGGTTCCTCTTTCTTCACAGATTGAGGTGTCGTCTCCTCTTTCCGGGAGATAGGCTTGGGAACCTCCATAACAGGAGGTTTGGGTTCTTCCCTGGGTAGAGGAGGCTTGGGAAGCTCTTTTGGAACAACAGCTTTGGGTTCCTCCTTGAGCGCGATAACCTTGGGTTCTTCTTCCTTGGAAGGGACCCTTGTTTTTTGCTCCTCTCTGGGCGGAGACGCAGGGGGATGTGCAGGAACGGGTTCCTCTCTCTTCACAGGTGGGGGTTTGAGTTCCTCTTTTGGGGCGATCGGCTCTGTTGGGCGCGGCTTCGGTTCTTCCTTCGGCACAGAGGGCTTGGGTAGCTCCTCTTTTGGAGCGAAAGGCTTCGGGTTCTCGAGGAGAGCTATTCTCTCTTCGGCGATCGGAACGGGAGCGGGTAGCTGAGGCTTCGTTTCCGTTCTTGGCGGAAGCTCTTCTCGCTTCGGAAGAGGCTTCGGTTTGATTTCCTCCTTTTGGGCTTGGAGCTTGATTTTCGGGGAAGGGAGAATCTTGGGCTCTTCCACGACGAGCAGCGGAAGAACCGTTACTTCGATCGTTTCATCGGGATTCGGGAGGATGGACTTCTCCCAATCCGGGAACAAGGCGAAGGTGGCGGCGGCAAAAAGGAGGTGGAGGCCCACCGAAATAGAGAGGAAGACCCTCAAGTTCCAAAGAGCCGATCTGTAAAGGATTCGATTTCCCATGGGCGCACAAACAAAAAACCCGGTCTTCCGAGGAAAGACCGGGTTTTTCAACCGCCTTCACGGTCTCCCACCGAAGACCTTCTGTGAAGCGCGTCCAGGCAGGTTTTCTGGCTTACGGATCGTCCTACAGCCTGCCCCTTCCCATCGCCGACCTTTGCAAGGCCCGCGAAAGTGGCTTTGACAGGTTTCGTCCCCGATCACAGCGGCGTGGCCGCCCCCGATTCTCACGGGGTTCCCTTTTCGGCTTCAAGCCTCCTAGACACGGATCAGCAAATCGTTGTCAACTACCAGGATCAACCCTTTCTAAATTGCCTTATTATATTTGATACCACAACCGAAGACTCTGTGTCAATGCGATCCCTCGAATGGGCAGGCCTCCTATCTCGATAGATGTCGAATCAAAAACCCACTTGCCTCTTCAAGGCAGATGGGCTAATATGGGAACCATTGAAACCGAGGGGTAAATCTTGACCTCTGTCAACGCAAAGAAAGAGCCGTGTTGGGTCATCATGGGTTGCTCGAGATTGGTCTACCCCGATTGCCCTGCTTTTCAGAACCCCCAAAAACCCTGCTGGGAGCATGACTCCACGAAGTGCGAAGAGCTGATAGGCATCGGAAAAGAGTGTAAGGATTGCAAGTTCTTTAAACTCTGCCAATCCGACTGAGAGGGTGCCCAAGGACGTCGTTGAATTCGGGGGGGCAAGTTGTTAGAATAAGTAAGCATGCCAAGGGGGGATGCCATTTCTTAATCGGACCATTATTTTAGATGATTTTACCCTTCAGGCCCACGTCTTTAATCTTCAAAATCATTCTTGTGACCAGCCTTATTCTGATTGTTGCCATTTCTCTCAGCGTCTGGCTTAACATCCGGCTGCACGAATCAAGCATCAAGAACATGACCTACGAGAAGAAAAAGATCATCTCCGAATTTATCGAAAAGAACGTCATTCGAACCATGGAAAAAGGACGACATTTCGAAATCCACGCGATCCTCAGAAATTTCACCTACGCCGGGATTTATAAGATCAATGTTTTCAGACCCGATGGTCTGATCACCGCCTCGACCCTGGAAAAGGAGTTGGGCGAACGTGTGAAGGGTGTAGATTTTTTTCTCAAGCACCCGTATTTTGTACGAGAGGAAACGATCACCGATGAGACCGGGAGGATACGAAAGGAGAGGGTTTCGTATTTGAATCGGCCTATTTTGAATCATCCCGAATGCTTTCAGTGTCACAGCCCGCAGCAAAAGATCATTGCTGTTCTGACAGTCGCCAACACCTTGAGAAAGGTTGAAGAAGAGGTTTCAAAGGTAAAACGAAACACCGTGCTGATTGCTATCCTGACGGTAGGCTTCTTGTCGTTGAGCCTTGTAGTCATTTTCGCTCGCTTCGTGAACAAACCCGTGCAACGTCTGACGAAAACGATGCGGAGGGTCGAAGAGGGTGATCTCGACGCGAGGGTTGCTGTCCATGGAAGCGATGAAATGGGACGCCTGGCCCAAAACCTCAATACGATGATCGAGAAGCTCCAGACGACAAAGAAGGAGGCCGAGCGGTACCACCAAGAGCTCATTCGGAGGGCCGATCGGATGGCAACGCTCGGAGAACTCGCTTCCGGCATTGCCCATGAGATCCGAAACCCTCTCGCAGGCATTCAGGGAGCCATGCTCATCCTCTCGGAGGGTTTTCCAAAAGGCGATCCGCGCAGAGAGGTTACGGAGGAGATCCAAAAGCAGATCCACAAACTGGAGCGGTTGGTCAAGGATCTTCTCAACTATGCCCGACCTGCAGCGGTCAGTTATTTCCCGACGGAGATCAATCCCCTGGTAGAGAAAATGGTCTCCTTCTTCTTGACCCATAGGGGAGAGCAGCATCACTGTTCGGTCATAAGAAATTATTCTGCCAACTTGCCCCCCATCATGGCCGACCCCAACGCCTTAGAGCAGGCCTTTCTCAATATCGTTCTCAACGCCCAAAAAGCCATGCCAGGGGGAGGGACGTTGACGATCACCACGAAGGCGACGCTGAGCGAAGAAGGTGAAAGGGTCGAGATCACCTTTGAAGACACAGGGGTCGGGATTTCAAAAGAAAATCTTCGCAAGATCTTCAATCCCTTCTTTTCCACTCGGCCCGATGGAACAGGATTGGGTTTGGCGATCACAAAGAAGATCATCGAGCAACACGGAGGAACCATCGACGTGGTGAGTGAGGTCAATCGGGGCACAAAGGTCCTCATCTCTCTGCCGACGGGGAAAAAAGAGGAAGAGCAGACCCAAGAGGACATGAGCGACATGTAAAGGTATCGTCCTCTCTTTGCCTTTGGAGGTCAAGACGTTGTCTGAAGCACGAATCTTGGTCGTCGATGACGAATATCTGATTCGCTGGACCCTCCAGCAAGACCTTGAGAAAGAAGGTTATGAGGTCTTTCTGTCCGAAACGGGAGAAGAAGCTCTGGAGAAGGTTAAGAAGGAGGCTCCTGATCTGGTCTTGCTCGATATCAAGCTCCCCGGGATGGATGGCTACGAGGTGCTTCAGGAGATCGGCAAGATCGATCGAGATATCGTCACGGTGATGATCACAGCCTATGAGGATGTGGAACGGGTCGTTCGGGCGATGAAGCTCGGGGCTTTCGATTATATTACGAAGCCCTTTGACTTTAGCAAAGTTCACCTCTCCGTTCAAAAGGCCCTTGAAGCCTCGCAAATCAAGCGGGAGATCAAGTTCCTGCGGAGAGAACAGAAGGCCCGGTTCGGTTTTGATACCATCATTGCCGTGAGCGCTCAAATGGAAAAAGTACTCGGGTTGGTGGAGAAACTTGCCCTCAGCGACTCCTCTACGGTCCTCATTCAGGGAGAAAGTGGAACAGGCAAGGAACTCATTGCCCACGCTATCCACGATCGGAGCAAACGGGAGAATAAACCCTTCGTGGTGGTGAATTGCGCAGGGTTTCCAGATCCTTTTCTTGAGAACGAACTTTGCGGCCACGAAAAAGGGGCCTTTACCGATGCGAAGGAGGTAAAAAAAGGTCTTTTTGAAGTGGCTGATGGAGGTACGCTCTTTCTCGATGAGATCGGAGACATGAACCAGGCCATGCAGGCAAAGCTCCTCCGGCTCATCGAACAGAAGACCTTTCGAAGGGTGGGAGGACTGAAGGACATCCAGGTCGACGTCCGAATTGTCACGGCTACGAACAAAGACCTCATGAAGCTGAAGGAGGAAGGGAAATTCCGGGACGATCTTTTTTACCGGATCAATGTCGTTTCCCTCACCATTCCCCCTTTAAGGGAGAGACGGGAGGACATCCTTCCGTTGGCGAAGTACTTCCTGCAGAGATATAACGGGGAATTCCATAAAAATGTCCAGAGGATTTCGGAAGATGTCGAAGATTTCCTTTTGGGATATCACTGGCCGGGGAATGTCCGGGAGCTTCGAAACGTCATCGAGAGGGCCATGATCCTGAGCGACGGCGACACGCTTCTTCTGGAACATCTTCCCCTCGAAATCCTGGGCCAACCCTCAAGAGAGGAAAGAGAGCTGAAAGAGATCGAGATCCCGCCAAGCGGGCTCTCCCTCGAAAAAGTTGAGGAGTCTCTGGTGCGGCAGGCCCTCAAGCTTACACGGGGAAACCAGACCAAAGCGGCGAAGCTGTTGGATTTAAGCCGCGATGCCCTTCGCTACCGCATGCAGAAGTTCGGGATCCTCGATTCCTGATCAAAAACCGCTTCTTCCTAATGCCTTCAGAAGGGGTGTAAAAATGGCCTCAGCCCCTGGGTGCCAAACAGTACGCCTCAAAGGACTTGTCAAGACTTCTCCTCTCCATCCCATTTCCCTTGCTTGCCTTCGAGTCAATATTACATCCAGCACCTCCGGTAGAAAAACCTGATAAAGAACACGACCCCTCGCAACTGTCATCATCATCGCTTTTGGCCATCTCCCCTCCTCGGTACGATACGGTTGGTCACGGAGACACTGCTGCGGAAAAATCCACAGGGGTGAGGAAAAACCCGCTGATCCGTTCTCGTTTCACAAGCTCCGCCATTTGATTCCAGCAAGAACCTTTTCTTCAGGTTCTATAACCCAGGAATATCACAGGGGCTATCAGGGAACTGGGAAAATGGTTTGGTCTCCCCCGAAAGAACCCCTCTCTTGGAACGGAAATTGCTATCTCCTAAAACGTCCTTATTTCTAAGCGTATGCAAAGATCCAAATATGAAGCTTTGTATAGGTTTCGTCTTTTCTCTTTTCATCGTCCCTCTTGTCGCATTCGCCGAGGCGCAACCCGTAACGGCCACGTTTCTCTATGCCCTTTCCGATTTCTCGGGCCCCATTCCTTTCAACTGGGCACGGGTCGTGACGGACAGGGAAAGAAAAGAGGTCTATGTTCTATATCAAAATACGGTAAGGGTTTTTAACGATTCGGGGATGGAGATTTACCGATTTGGGGATGATCTCGATCTGGGTCACCTCATCGATCTTTGCGTCGATGCGAAGGGCGATATCTATCTTCTTGCTTACAAAGATTCCCAAGGTGAAATCATTCTTTGTAACTACCGAGGCGAACCGAAATCACGGATCCGATTCCAGGGCCTTCCCGATCGATTCTCCCATTTTTCGCCGAACCGAATGGTCTATCACGACGGTCGCCTCTACTTCGCTTCCCTGAGCGAGATGAAGGTGGTGGTCACCAATCCTGAAGCAAGGGTTGAGAGGAGCCATGATCTCCTTCCCCTCCTCGAGCTGGAGGAAAAGGATAGGGGCAATGTTGAGCTTGCAGGTTTTGGCATCGATCACGAGGGGAACATCCTCTTCACCGTTCCCGTCCTTTTCAAAGCCTGCGTCCTTTCTCCGGATGGAAATTTCAGGTGGTTCGGTCGACCCGGAAGCACGCAGGGTAAGTTCAATGTCGTTGCGGGGATTGCAAGGGATCGCAAAGGCCATTTTCTGGTCGTAGACAAACTGAAGTGCGCGGTGTTGATCTTCGATGCCGATTTCCGATTCATGGACCAGTTCGGCTACCGGGGATACAGGCCCGGGAACCTCATTGCTCCAGACGAGATCGCGACTGACGGGGAGGATAGGGTTTACGTCACCCAGGCCGCAAGGAAGGGCGTCAATGTTTATCGGCTGCTCTTTCCTCAATGAGACCCTTTTGGAGGAGCACCGACTCATACGGGAAGTAAAGGGGGTGGGAAGGCTTTTTGAAAAGATGAGCGGAAAGGATAGTTAAGGATTACAGGCCGGGACGGGAAAAACATTTCAAACCCTTGCCTCTGGAAAAGGTAAATCCACGCAAAAAGGTGGAGACCCCGAATCCGCGATTCTCCCTATGGGGAACGGGTGAGTTGCCAGAGCCAAATTTAGGAAGACATTCAAAGGGAGGAGGAAAAGATGAGCGTTTCGAGAATCGCTTTTATCGGGCTCATAGCGGCCTTTATGACTCTTGGTGTCATAGCCGCTGCCCATGCCTTCCATTCAGGCGGTGTTGCCGAATGTGAAGGATGCCATAGCATGCACACACCCAAGACCGGAGGAAGCTATCTTCTTGTCGGCACGGATGCAAGCTCCACATGTCTCACGTGCCACCAGAACGTAAGCGATACAATGCCAACGGGCTACCACATCAGCACGGATGACAGCAAATTGACTACCGGAACACCCCTTCAGAGGACACCTGGCGGCGACTTCGCCTGGGTGAAGAAAACCTTTACCTACACCTACAGCGGCACAACCTATAGCGAGACCGGCGGAGGGCACAATATCGTCGCGCAAGATTTTGGCTACACGGTGGATAGCCACAACTCGACCGCCCCTGGTGGAACGTTCCCTTCTTCACAGCTTTCCTGTGTAAGCTGTCACGATCCCCATGGACAGTACCGAAGACTTCAAGACGGGACCATTACGAAAACTGGCCTCCCTATAAAAGCCTCTGGTTCATACAACGGAACCAGCAATGAACCAACCGCAACGGAGGCGGTTGGCGTTTACCGTCTCCTCGCAGGACCGGGATACACGAAAGGCACGGTTACCTTCAACGGCGTGCCTGCCGCAAAGGTCCCCTCCACTTACAACCAGACCGAAGCCACCAATCAGGTCCGTGTAGCATATGGCGTTGCCAAATCGGGCGGCCACTCCACGTGGGGAGACTGGTGCGGAACGTGCCATGGCGGTATGCATTCAACCGGTGGTAGCTATGTACACCCGGTCGATGAAAACCTTGGCTCGACGATCGCCTCCAACTACAACTCCTACGTCAAATCGGGCGACATGAGCGGAACCCAGGGGTCAGCCTTCACGTCCCTCGTGCCCTTTGCCACGAACAGCAGCGATTATTCGAGCCTGGCAAGCTTGGCAAACAACAACGGATCGAATCTCGCCGGGCCCAGCTCCACCGATCAGGTCACCTGCATCTCGTGCCACAGGGCTCATGCAAGCGGTTTTTCTCATGCCCTTCGTTTCGACTACGGCTACGAGTTCATGGTGAAGGGCGGGAAATATGTTGGGTCCGACAACCCCGAGGTAGGAACAACGGGTCGTGGCCCCTTGCAGAGCCGTGGCCGCACGATCGCGGATTGGCAGGCGGCCTACTATGATCGCGATGCCTCGAAGTTCGCCACCTATCAGCGCGTCCTCTGCAACAAGTGTCACGCCAAGGATTAACCCTTTTTTGCTCCCAATTTTTCCCATCTCGGATCTCTTCCAAGAGGGAATGATCTGGGATGAGGGGAGAATCGGCGAGGGGTGAAGGAACGTCAAAGGGGGAGACTGGCGCCATGCCAGTTCCCCCTTTTTCGGTTTTCTGAGTCGCGGCTGACGGACCATTCTCCTTTTATGGGTTTTGTCATGCGCTATGCTTTATGGATCTGGTTGGTCATGGCAACATGGGGTTGCCAGGCTTCTTTATCCGAGCTTCGACCCTCCCTTGAAGAAGACGGAGAGCTCTATCTCTATCTTCAGCCTGTTTCTCAGGAAGGGGAGGGACTGAGATTCAGCATCGATCGCATCGCTTCGATCACCGCCGATGGCAGAGAGATCCCCTTGGAGCTTCGACTCCGGGACGTTCATCCAACCGAAACACGAAGACAGCGCCTTTTGGGCCATGGCCTTCTTCCGCCTGGAAACTACGCGGGCCTCACCTTCAAGATCAAGAAAGCCTACCTGAAGGGAGAAGGAAGAGAGGTTCCGCTTCCCCTGCCCAGTGAGGTGATGCGAGTGGATTTCCCTCTTTCCGTCGTAAGAAAGAAAGCCCTTACGGTTGGCCTCACGTTCAAACTGAAAGGGCCCGTCGCAGGAGATACGGATTTCTCTTTTGTCTTTTCTCCCTTCATCCCCTCGAGGCCCCTTATTTCTCGCGTGGGTTACGTTTCCAATCAGGGTTCCAACAGCCTGGCAGTATTCAACAAGAGACTGGGACAGGTCGTCGCCGTGATCGCCACCGGCAGAGGGCCCGCGGGCATGGCCCTGGACCAGAGACGAAGGCGCCTCTATGTGGCGCTCTCGGGCGAGGATTCGATCGAGGTCGTTGATGTTCAGGCCGGCGAAATCTTGACCCGGGTAAGGCTGAATCAAGGGGATCGTCCCCAAGAGCTCGACCTCACACCCGACGGGAAGACACTCCTAACGGCCAATATGGGCTCAAACTCCGTAAGTTTCGTAGATCCCATATCCCTTTTCGAGTTGGGAAGGGTGACGGTCGGGAATGGTCCCTGTGCTGTCTTGGTCGATCCCGTCCACGGAAGGCGAGCCTATATCTTCAATCGCCTCTCCAGTGCCGTCTCCGTCCTGGATCTCCAAAACAGGACCGTCTTGACCACCCTTTCGACGGATCCAGGACCTTTGAGGGGAGCCCTGAACAAGAGGGGAGATCGCCTTTATGTCATCCACGAGCTCTCTCCATTCCTCTCCGTGTTCAACACCTCAACGCTTGCTCTGGAGAAGAGATTTCGAGTCGGAATGGGGATTGACTCGATCCAGGTCGATCCTCGGAACGACCTCATTTACCTTGCAAGAAAGCATGACGCTGTTATCGAGGTTCGCGACCCAGTTTCTTTTGTCGTCGTGGACATGGTCGCAACGGAAGGGATGATTCGCCAGATGGCTATCGACGGTGAAGAGAACCGTCTCTATGTTGTGAGCGAGCGGCAAGAAAGAGTCATCGCCAGTAGCCTCGTCAGTAACAAGAAGGTCTACGAAATCGATGTGGGCCATGCTCCTTATGGAATAAGGCTCATGGGAGAGCGTTAAACCGATGCGTTTCCCAAGGTGGAAATCCATCTGCGTTCACCTCTTCCTTTCGCTGATCTTCTTGATGATGGGGCTCAGGGCGGGTTTGGCACAGGATCTGTTTCAGGGACTGAGCGGCTTGGTGGAGTTTAACTACGTTTATTCGGAATCCAGAATGAAAGACGGTATGGGCAAAACGACCAAGACCAACACCAGCACCTATAATCCGCGTCTCACCCTTAACATCGATACGAAGATCTTCCCCAATCTTCGGCTTCATGCCGGAGGAATCGGCGAGCTGATCAGGGCGGATTTCGAAACGGGGGGGATGGACACCAGAGGGACCATAACCAGGGTCAGACCCTATATCGATCTCACTCTCGAAACTCCTCTCTATACAATGGGGCTCGGCTACGTAATGAGAGAAGAAAGGAGCAAGACAGGGAGTTCACCCTCTCTGACCCTCGTGAACGAAGAATATAGCGCCTTGCTGGGGTGGAGAGCGGATGGCTTGCCGAGCCTCGAAGCGCGATGGAAAAGACAAACTCTCTATGACAGCCAGAGGACATCGCGGGACGTGGGAGAAGACACGCTGAACCTCGTTTCGAAGTATCGTCACAATGGGTTAGAATTCTACTACAATGGCCTTTACAGCCGCACGTTGGATGATCTCAACGACCTCGAACAGAAACAACTCTATCATAGTGCGAGGGGCGTCTATGGTGGATCCTTCTGGGATGACCGGATCGCGGTCAACACGACCTATGATCTCACGCATCAAGAAATAAAGACCCTCTCGGAAGGAAAGGGCTTTGTGACGATTCCTGTATCCGCCTTCGCCGGCCTTTCCAGGACAGACGACGCCCTTCCTCCAACGCCCATCCTCCTTGACCAGAATCCCGCTCTCGTGGACGGAAATCTGATCGGAAGCGCTGGGATTGACCTTCTTTCCGACCTTCCGCTGATAAAAAGACAGATGGGGCTCGATCTTCTGAATCCGGTGGAGGTCAATCAACTCCGGGTTTGGGTGGACCGAGAGATTTCCGCCGAGACAACCCGACTGTTCCTGTGGGACGTGTTGGTAAGCGAGGACAATTTGAATTGGACTCATTGGGCTGGCCCTGTCACGGCGTCCTTTGTTCCCTTCGAAAATCGCTTTGAGATCGATTTCCCCGCGATCACTCCGCCCAAACGCTATGTGAAGGTCGTGACGAATCCCCTCTTACGGAGCCCCATTTTGCCACAGAATCTCTTTGTCACGGAGATCCAGGCCTTTCGCCGACAATCCGCTGCCGACACGGAAGAAAGGACCGTACGAACCTCCCATCTTTATAACTTCGACCTCAAGGCCAGGATCCTGAAGGATCCGATGCTCTCTTACGATCTCTCTTACTTCTTTAACAAGGTCCTTCCGGATGGGCAGAGGAGGTACAACCTCTCGAACGGATTTTCCGCAAGCCACCGTTTCAGCCCATCCCTTTCAGGAACGGCACGAATAGCCCGGGAAGACGGCGAGGAGAAGGAGGAGAAGCGGACCGCGTACGTGTACCATCTCGCGATGATGGCCGATCCCCTTCGGACGCTGAGACACAGTCTGGTGTTAAGCGGCAGAGAGGAGGAGATAGGAAAGAAGCCGAACAATCTTCGTTCCCTGTTTCTTTATAACACGGCCCAACTCTACGAGGGGATCGACCTCAACCTAAACGGAGGTTTCAACTTCTCCGAAAAAGAGAAGGGAGAAAATGTGAAGAATCGAGTGATCAATTTCGGGGCGCAAATCGTCCCCCACCGAAGCCTGATCCTGGGCCTCTACTTCTCGGATACGGAGTCGAAACAGAAACGAAACGAGATCAGCACCGCCTTGGGCTCGAATCGAAGGGTGGACTTGAGCGTGAACTACAATCCCTTGAGGACGGTCACCTTTTTTGCGTTGCTCCAGATAGTAACCGAACAGGGAAAGGAGAGGCAGCTCTTGCAGAATTATTCCTTCAATTGGTCTCCGTTCCCGGACGGTGCGCTCCAGTTCAACTTGCTTTATAATGAAACTCTCCGATCCGAAGACCGGTCGAAAGAGAGAAATCTGACTCCGAGCATGCGGTGGAAGATCACGAAACGCTCTTATCTTGATCTGGCTTATCAGACTGTCCGAAGCGAAAATAAGACCACAAGAACCCATTCGCGGATCTTCAGCTCGAACCTAAAAATCTTCTTTTGATGGAGGGCAGGCCGATTCTAGAAGCTCTGGCCAAGGATTTTGATTGTTCGTCGGTAGCCTCTGGGCACGAAATATTAGATTCTATCCCCTCGGTTGGGTCGGAAAGGCTTGATAGAACGAGTCCAAACGGGAAGGAAGTGACCCCAAGGTTTTAGGAGGAAGAGGAGAGGATTGTATGAAGGGCAAGAAAAGTTTCATCTCTTACGGGAGGGTTTTCATCCTTTTTGCCTTCCTTTCTTTGGCCGCCTGTGCCACAACGAGGAGCGACACCTATGTGGATCCAAATATGGATTTTGGTATCATCAAGACCGTGGCTGTCATGCCCCTTGGAAACCTGACCCGTGACAACCTTGTATCGGAAAGGGTGAGGGATGTCTTGATTCACAGCCTTCTGGCTACCGGAGCGATCTATGTTCTCCCTCCGGGCGAGGTGGCGAAGGCCGTTGTCAGAGCGGAGATCCAAAACCCGGCCGCCCCGTCGAGCGCCGAGGTGGTGAAATTCGGAGAGATCACTAAGGTTCAGGCCGTTATCACGGGTGTTGTGCGGGAATATGGAGAGGTCCGCTCGGGGGCCACGTTCGCCCCCGTCGTCTCCATCGGACTTCAGATGATCGAAACCGAAACAGGAAAGACGGTATGGACCGCCTCCTCAACGAGGGGCGGCGTCACCGTGTGGCACCGCCTTTTTGGAGGAGGCGGCGAGCCTATGAACGTGATAACGGAAAAGGCGGTCAATGACCTTATCAACAAGCTTTTCAAGTGAGAGAGCTTCTTTCAACAGGGAGGCGCGAAGGAGGCGGATGGCGTTGCACGGGAGAGAATGGCCGAGACCCTTCCTGATAGGGATGCTTGTTCTTTTCCTGCCCATGATTGCCTTGGCAAAGGAAGAAAATTTCGGCGTATCGGAGAAAGGGAAATCCCCTCTTCGAGTGGCAATCTATCCTGTCGAGAACTTGAGCAGCAGCCACGCTCCTCTGAACGACATCCGAAGGATCCTCAAGGAGCAACTGTCAGGAAGGGGAGTCGAGGTCCTCGGGGAGGCTGCGCTTGAGACTTTCATGGCAAGGCATCGAATTCGCTACGCGGGAGGGATAGACCAGGCAACAGCCATGGCCTTGAGGAACGAGCTCAGAGTGGATGCCCTCCTCCTCACGACCCTCGAACTTTATGACGAGGTAAGGCCTCCGAAAATCGCCCTCTTCGCGAGATTGATCACCACGGACCCTTCCCCTTCTATCGTGTGGGCCGAAGGGATTGGGCTTTCAGGCGATGATGCGCCGGGTCTTCTCGGATTAGGGCTCATTGAGGATCCGGGGGCCCTCATGAAGAAGGCCTTGAACTTTCTTATAGGATCCTTGACCCGTGCTCTTTCCGCTCATACGGCCACCGAGAGGAGGGAACGATCCTCCCGAGCCCGTTTCGCCCCGACAATCGCCTACAAGGCCCCTTTTGTCGAGGCCGACCGAACCTATAAGATAGCGATCCTCCCCTTCCTGAATCGCAGTAACAGGAAGTACGCGGGAGAAATCCTGGCTCTTCATTTCATGCGGGCCTTCCAGAGGTTCGATCTCTTCGAGACGGTGGAGCCCGGCATGGTGAGGCACCAACTCCTCGGTCTGAGGGTGATTCTTGAAGAGGGTCTCTCCCTGGCCCACGCGGACGCCCTTTTTGCCGCACTCGATGCCGATCTCCTCGTCCACGGACGGGTGATGGCGTACGAGGACGTTCAGGGCGGAGGAGGAAACCCCAGAGTCGATTTCTCAACCCTTCTCATCGAACGTAAGAGTCGAAAAACGGTCTGGGCCTCCACCAGCCATAACGCAGGAGATGACGGAGTTCTTCTTTTCGACTGGGGGAGGCTGAAGTGCGCTCATGCTCTGGCGTCCCAAATGGTCCAAAGTATCGGTGAAAAAATCGGGGGAAAGGGGACAAGCGCTAAGGCCATTAAGATCGTTCGGGGGCTTTCGAAGGATTCCCTGTGAATCGTGTGAGAGGAAGAGCGCCCCGGAGGAATGTGCGCCACGGAAACGCTGTGGGAAGGACGCCACCTTTACACGCTAAACGGACCCCTTCCCTTTAGAGAAAGGATCGGAATGAAGAAAGACCTCCGATGGAGAAAGATGGTCTTTGGCATCCTCGCATGTCTTTCATGGATGGAATTTCAAGGCGATGCCTCGGAGAAGGCCCTCCCTCTTTTTAAGGGCAAGCAAATCGTGGCGCTGGTTCAGGGAGAACCGATCACCCTGGAGGAGCTCGATCAGGAGAGGAAAAGCCTTCCCCAAAAAGATCGGCTCGATGAAAAAACGAACCGAGAGGCAATCTCGGCCCTCCTCCGACGGATGATCAACTCTCGCCTCATCGTTCAAGAGGCGAAGAGGATGGGCCTTGACGAGTTACCGGAGATCAAACGAGAGATCGAGTCTTTTTCCCGCATCGCCCTGCGGGAAGAGTTGATCGAGAGACAGCTCCGCAGGGTCAAGGCCGACGAAAAGGAAGTGGAACGTCTCTACAGGGAATATATCAAAGAATGGAAGGTGAAATCCATTCTTTTCAGGCAAGAAGACCCTGCGCGAAAAATGGAGCAAGCGCTCGCCGATGGAAAGCCGTTTGACGTTCTTGCGAGACAGTGGATCGAGGCCAAAGTCGCCGAGGGAAAAATCGAGGCTGAATATCTGAATCATAAACAGCTGCTCCCGGAGGTTTCGGCAGTGCTTTCGAGGATGAAGATGGGAGCTGTCAGTCCAAGGGTGAAGATCAAGGACGGATATGTCTTTCTCAAGCTCGAAGGCCTTCGCTACCCCGAGGATCCCGAAGTGAAGGAGCGGGTAAGAAAGGAGGCCACACGGCAGAAGCAAAGCCAATCCCTTGTCAAATACGAAGAACACTTAAGGCGGACCTATGCCAAGGTTGATGAGGCTCTTCTCAAGGACGTTGACTTCGAGGCCTCAAAACCGGGGTTCGACGCCCTTCTCAAGGATCGCCGGATTCTTGCCGAGATCCGCGGCGAAAGCCCCATCACCGTAGGCGATCTGGCGGAGGATTTACGACATCGGTTCTACCACGGCGTGCAAAGAGCGATCGAAAGGAAAAGACTGAATCAGGAGAAGCAGAAGGTTTTCGAGGATTTGCTTCGAAAGAGGCTCTTGAGGAAAGAGGCCCTTCGATTGGGGCTGGATAAGACAGATGCTTATCGGAGAAGAGTGAAGGACCACGAGAACTCTCTGCTTTTCGGGACGTTTGTTCAGAAAGTGATCGCCTCGGATGTGAGGTTGCGGGAAGATGAAGTGAAGTCCTACTACGAAAACCATAGGAACGAATTTACGTATCCGGAGATGATGAGGCTTTGGGACCTCGCCTTTGCAAAAAGAAAGGACGCCGAAAAGGCCTTGACCCTCCTCAGACAAGGGACAGCCTTTCAGTGGGCCAAATCGAATCTCGACGGCCAACTTGAGAGGGGCTCGAAGAACGTTCTCAACTTCGACGGGAAGCTCCTCACCACCCATGATTTGCCCCCAGAGGTCAGGAGAGCGATCTCCGGAGCAAGAGCAGGCGATTTCAGGTTGTACGAAAGTTCCGAAGGGTACTTCTATGTCTTGTTGATCGAGGAGGTTTTGCCCCGCGGCCTCAGTCCTACCCCGAGGTCAAGGAGAGTATCGCACGAAAGATCTTTGACGAGAAACTTAAGGTCGCCCTTGAAGAATATGCTGCAAAGCTTTGGGCAGCCTCTGATGTGGAGATATATCTCAAACCATAGGCCTGGACGTACAAGAAGCTGAATGCTCAGAGGTTTCGACGTATACGAATGCAATGTGAGGGAAGGTTTGGTATGGTTCGGCTAAAAAGGAAGCTGGCGCTCTTAACCCTTCTTATTTCCCTCCTCCTGGGAGGAGCGGGTTTGTCTGTCTATGGTCAGATTCCAAGGGGGAAAGCCCCTCAATCCGATATGTCGAAGGGAAAGAGACTTGCGCCGAAGGCCTGTCTTGACTGCCACAAGAAGTTCACGGATCGATACCTGGGGATGAGGGAGGTACACCCTGTCGTCAGGGAGAAACGGTGCGAAGAATGTCACCTCCGGCACGGTCTCGTGCCCAAGCTCCTTTTCAAGAAAGAAGGCAATGATCTCTGCTATCGGTGCCATGCCAAGGACAAACTTGGACTCCAGAAGCCCAATGTTCATATGGCCTTGAAGTCAAACCGCTGCACCTCGTGCCATCAACCCCATGCTTCCTTGTCGCGACACCTGCTCCGTGCAGAAACGAACCAGCTATGTTTTACGTGCCACAAGAAAGAACGGTACGAAAAGAAGGTCCTCCATCAACCTCTCCTCTCCTCCAAGGGATGCAGCACCTGTCACCTTTCCCACAGCTCGGAGCAGAAAAATCTTCTCATCGAGGCCGACCCCATTCTCTGCCTTCGCTGCCACGACAGCTCGAAGGCCTCGTTCGAAAAGGCCCACGGCGGTTACCCTGTCAACAAAGCCTTGTGCAGCCGCTGCCACAATCCCCACGCCTCGTCGGAGGCGAAACTCTTACGGACCAGCGTGCACGATCCCGTGGCCTCGGCCCAATGCGATGCTTGCCATCAGCCTCCCGGTTCGCCAAGGCCTTTCTTGACCCTCGAGGAGAAGAACAAACTCTGCGGGAACTGCCACGCCCCTTTTCCAAAGGGCTCTGAGGCGTCGGTCGCCCATTCGCCTTTCAAAGAAGGAAGGTGCGATGCGTGTCACCAGCCCCATGCCTCCGAGTATCCTCGCCTCCTCACGAAGGGAACGAGCGAACTCTGTTTTAACTGCCATAAGGAAAAAGGGGAGAAACCCGCTTTCCCGCACAAACCCGTTGCTTCGGAGAAGGGCTGCCTCTCGTGCCATGCTCCTCATGCGTCAGCCCATAAGAGCCTGCTTCTTGTCGGAGGGAGCGAGCTCTGCTACGGATGTCATACGAAAACGAGAGAAGCCCAAAGGGCACGAACCCCTCATTCGCCTTTTTCGAACGGAGAATGTCAAACGTGTCACAACCCTCACGGTTCGAACGTCCCCAATATGGCTCAGAACCGTTTGGACCAGGTTTGCTACGGCTGTCATCAGGATGCGGAAGGAAAATTCTTGAAGACCTATGGCCACAGGCCCGTGATGGAAGGAAGCTGTCAGGTCTGCCACCGCTCCCACGGATCAGAGGAAAAGGGTCTTCTCGTTCTCAAGGGCGCGCAACTGTGCGCCAAGTGCCATGCCGATCTGATGAAGGACGAACCGGCTATGACCGCCCACCCGCCCTTTGCGGAAGGGGATTGCCTCACCTGCCACGATGCCCATGGAAGCAACACAAAGGGTATGACGACGAACAAAGAGGGTCCCCTTTGCTTTTCTTGTCATGAGGAGATCAGCAAAGTTCTCAAGAGCGCAAGAAGCCGGCATCAGCCCCTCACGAAGGACGAGTGCACCAAGTGTCATTCGCCTCACAAGGCAAAACTCGATCAGCTCCTCCTGGCGAAAGGCCCGGATCTCTGCCTTCCTTGTCACAAAGATCTGAAGGCAAAAATGGAGAATGAAAAGGTCCATTCTCCGGTTCTCCGCGATTGTCAGAAGTGTCACGAACCTCATGGAGCCAAGGAACCCTCGTTGCTTCTGAAGCCCCTTCAGACCCTCTGTGCTCCGTGTCACGAACCCAAGAGCAAGAGCTTCAGGACAGCCCACCTCGGCATCGAGGCGGAGGTGATGGACTGCATGAAATGCCACGAGTCTCATGCCTCCAAAGATCCAAAGTTTTTCAAACCGTCGGTTCACGCTCCTTTTGCAGGCCGGGCCTGTGAGGAGTGCCATGAGGTCCGTCCGTAGGTAGTCGAGTGGTCAAATTCATAGAGACGGGTCGCGCCATGAAAGGGTCAGGAATGAAGTTCCATGTGAAGGTTTGGGGGGGTCTCCTCCTCTTTCTTCTCAGTTGCCTTTCTCTTGCCTCCGCTCAGGACAAGTTCAGGCTCAAGCCGGGGGCCCGGGGAAAGCTCTGTCTGGGATGCCATTCGGAGTTTGAAGAAAAGCTGAGAAAGTCCTCCGTCCATTCACCTGTGAAGGGCGGGGAGTGTTCGGAATGTCATAACCCTCATGCTTCCTCCCATGGAAAGCTTCTTGCCGCCGACGGACGAAAGGTCTGCGTGATTTGCCATGAGTCGATCATTCCGGATAAGGCCGTGAGCAACCATTCTGTTGTGAAAGAGGGTCGTTGCAACCGGTGTCATGATCCTCACGCCTCCGATGTTCCATTCAATCTTGTCAAGGCCGGGAAAGGACTTTGCCTGGATTGCCATCAAGACCTGGCCAAGGGGATGGAACGAGCAAAATTCAAGCATAGTCCCGTCGAAAGGGACTGCCTCCCGTGTCACGATCCTCACGGCTCCAGCGAGGCCAAAGCTCTACTGAAGAGAGACCTCGCTTCCCTCTGTTCAAGCTGCCACCCCATGGATCAGCCGGATTTCCTCAAGAAACACCTGAATTATCCCGTCGGCAAAACGGATTGCTCCTCCTGTCATGAGGTTCATGGATCGAATCGAGAAGGCCTTCTGCAGGAAAACCTCCACGGCCCCGTGTCCAATCGCATGTGCGGGACGTGTCACGAAGCCTCCTCCTCTTCGACCCCCTTCAAGACCAAGAGGCTGGGATATGAACTGTGCCGAAGTTGCCATGGAAACATGCTGCGCGATACGTTCAGTCGGAGCCGGATCCACTGGCCCCTGCTCGACAGAGAAGGCTGTTTGAGTTGTCATCGTCCTCACGCCTCTTCCCAGAAAGGTCTGTTAAAGGATGAGAAGAAAAGCCTTTGCGCAACATGTCACGCCGACACAGTGTTGACCCAGGCGAAGCTGGCACAACGAGAGAAACAGGAACGGGAGGAGGCCAGGGGAAAGGTCATCAAGGGAGCCCTTACCCATCTTCCTATTCAGGAAGGGAAGTGCGACTCCTGTCATGCCTCTCATGGATCGGACGGGATGTTTCTTCTCAAGGGTTCCTCGGTGATCGAACTCTGCGGGACCTGTCACGACTGGTCAAAGCATACGACCCACCCCATGGGTCCAAAGGTCGTCGATCCCCGAAACCGCAACAGAAGCCTTGATTGTCTGAGCTGCCACCGCGCCCACGGTACGGGAAATCGCTACCTGATCCTGCTGCCGACCGTCACGGAGCTCTGTGTTCAGTGCCACAAGCAATATAAGAGGTGAAAAAAATGAGATCCCGGAAAAGCCATCTTCCAATGGGCATCTCTCTGATCCCGATCGTGATCTATCTCCTACTGCCGAGCTTCACAGGAGCTGCAGAGCGGGTAACGTTTCGTCACCTTCAGTCACTCTACCAGGATGACCGGGGGAAGGGTCTTCGAGAACCCGAAGGGCTCTTCTGTCGTGATAGAAACCTCCTGATCGTTGCCGATACGGGAAACGACCGGCTCGTCGAGTACCGCTTGCAAGATGGCTCCTTCAGAAGTCAACAGGAGAGGAAGACTTCCGAACTCGCTCGCCCCATCGGCGTTCAGCTCCATTCAAAAGGCGATCTCTACGCCCTCGATGGGAGAAAACGCCGGATCGTAAGGCTCGGCCCCGAAGGAGAGTTCAGAGGCTATCTGGAACCCGAAGGCATTCCCTCTCCATCTCTGTTCGTTCCGAGGAGTTTCAGGCTCGATGCTCAGGATCGCTTTTTTATTCTCGATCATTTTTCCCGTCGTGTGCTGATCCTTTCTCCTGAGGGAAAATATCAACGGCAGCTCCTTTGCCCGCAAGGTGGAGGGTTCTTTTCGGATCTCGCTGTAAGCGCTCAGGGCACGATCTTTCTCTTGGACTCCCTCAAGGGAACAATCTATTTCGCACCAAAGGGCGAAAAGGAGTTCGCTCTTTTTGCAGGTCCCCTCAAGGAGCATCTCAGCTTTGCCGTCGGTCTCACGACCGATCCCCGAGGCATCCTCTACGTCGTGGACAAACACGGAGGAGGGGTCGTCCTCATTGCTCAGGATGGTACTTTTCTTGGAAGACAATTGAGCCTCGGATGGAACGAGGGCCTCCTCTACTATCCCACCCAGATCTGTATCAACGAAAACGGAGAAGCCTTCATTGCCGATCAGGGCAACCATCGCGTGCAGCGGTTCAAGCTCACTCCATAACCGAAGTCCTCTCGGAAGACGATAGGCGCTTAGGGGAATTTGTGCTCATTCGTCCGAAGGGTTCAGCGGAATAAGCCCTTGACAAAGGGTTAACTTTGGGTTAACTAAGTTCACCATAATGGACGAGCTCCGCGTGGGGCGAAAGATTCGCCAGATCCGGAAACAGAGTCGACTGACCCTCGAAGAGGTGGCCCGAAAAACGGGGTTCACAAAAAGCTACCTCTCCATGGTCGAATCGGGCAAGAAATCGCCTCCCATCGCCACCCTCAGTAAGATCGCCCAGGCCCTTTCCGTGGACATGGCCGTCTTTTTTGAGAAGCGAAACCCCGAAGAGCATCTGACGTTGGTCCGAAGGAAGGACCGCGAGACCGTTGTTCGCGATGGGACCCTCTTTGGGTACCGCTATGAGGCGATTGCACCCACGAAACGACCCAAGAAGATGGAGCCTTTCATCATCACCCTCCCTCTTCGGAGCAAGGAGGGGGATCGGTTCGATCACGAGGGAGAGGAACTCTTTTTCGTCCTCAAGGGGCGCGTCCGGTTCTACTACGGCGAGAAAGAATACCTCCTCAAAGAGGGTGACTGTGTCTATTTTGATTCGAGCATTCCCCATCGGGGAGAAGGGATCGGCAAAGGGCCGGCAAAGGCCTTGATCGTGCTCTATACGCCTTGAAGCGAGGCGTCGAAAGGGTGTTCAAATCCATCGAAAGGAGGTCTTGGGTTATGAAGAGTAAGAGGATTCTTGTCGTCATGGGGCTGTTCGTTACGGGTTTGGTTCTGGCGACCTGGCTCTGCGCGGCGCCGGCCTTGGCTCAAAACACGATCAAGATCGGTGCGGTTTTACCCCTGAGCAAAGCCGCTTTTGCCCAGGCGGGTGAAGAGCAGCGGAGAGGGCTGCTCATGGCTCTGGAAGAGATCAACCAGGCAGGAGGCGTTCTCGGAAAGAAGGTCGAGCTCCTGATCGAAGACGATACCGGAGAGCCCTCCGTCGGGATCGCGGCGGCGGAAAAACTTCTCACCCGCGATAAGGTGGTTGCCCTGATCGGAGGCTATTCAAGCACCATCACCTATGCCCAGCTTAATGCGATTCAGCGTCTCGAACCCTTTGTGGCCTGGGTAGGGGCTTCCTCCACAAAGGTCGAGCATGAGTTCGGTCCGAAGCGCTGGTTCTTCCATTACCATCCCTGGGACTATCACCGTCAGTCCACGATCCGGGACTTCCTCCTCTCCATTACGCCCCGGCCCAAAACTGTGGCCGTGGCCTACGAGGATGGCATCTACGGGACGACCAGCCGCGACTATGTCGTGAAATACCTCAAGGAAAAGGGTTTCGAGATCGTATTCGACGAACGTTTCAAGAGCGGCTCCTCGGACTTCACGCCTATGCTCACCAAGATCAAGAGGACCAATCCGGACATCTTTTATTGGGTGGCCTACGCGGGCGATACGACCTTGATCATGAAGCAGGCCAAGGAGATCGACTTTAATCCGAAGCTCTTTCTCTCCGTGGCTGTGAACTTCCCTCAATACAAGGACTCCCTGGGCCCAACGGGAGACTATGTGGCAGGAGTCGACGTGTGGATTCCGGGGATGAAGCTACCTGAAACCGTCAAGTGGATGGAGAAATTCAGGAAGGCTTATCCTGGCCGGACGCCCGAATATTGGGTCCCCCTTGCTTACACCAACCTGATGACCGTCGTCGATGCCATCAAGAGAGCAGGGTCGACGGATAAAGAAAAGCTGATCGAGGCCATGGAGAAGACGGATTACGACTCTCCCATGGGGAAGATCCGATTCAAGAAGAGCGAAGAAGGGGGTCTCCATCAGGCGATCGACGAGCAGATTATCACCCAGTGGCAGTCAGGGGTTTCCCATGTGGTCTATCCCGCAAGCAAAGCCACAGGAAAACTCCTCTATCCGACTCCAAACTGGAAGAGCCGATGAGGCCTTTTTTCGGGTTATGCTTGGATGTTGAACGGAGAGCCCGTCCCTTTCCCTTCTTGAAGGAGGGAGGAGGGACGGGACAAACAGGGCCCAACGAGGTAGGGGTATGGATTGGCCGAGCTTCTTTCAAAGCATTGCCAACGGGGTTCTGATCGCGGGCCTTTATGCCGCGGTCACCCTGGGACTCACGCTCGTCCTGGGGGTGATGGGTATTGTCAACTTTGCCCACGGAGAGCTCGTCATGCTCGGAGCCTATAACACCTTCTGGTTCTACACGCTCCTGGGGCTCGATCCTTTGGTCTCTTTGTCCCTCAGTGGTCTTCTCCTCTTTTTCATCGGGATCGGGATCTATCGGTTCACCATTCGACCTATCTTGAAAGATCCTCCCCTCAACCAGCTTCTCCTCACCCTGGGCCTGTCGATCTTTTTTCAGAACCTCGCCATGATCCTTTGGAAAACCGACTCCCGCTCGGTCATCACCTCTTACTCCGGGATGTCCCTTCATCTAGGCATGGTTCACATCGGTCTCACCCGACTTATCACCTTTCTTTTGGCCGTCACGTTAACCATTCTCCTCGTCCTCTTCCTTTACAAGGCCAGGCCGGGAAGGGCCATGCGGGCGGTCAGTGAGAACAATACCGCCTCCTGGCTGATCGGCATCAATGTGCAGCGAACCTATCTTTTGGCCTTTGGGGTTGCATCGGCGATCGCCGGAGCCTCGGGTGCTCTGGTCAGCACCGTGATGTATACCTTCCCCATGGTGGGGTTCAAGTTGAGTCTGAAAGCGTTCTGCATTCTCGTTCTGGGAGGTCTGGGAAACATCCCGGGCGCCCTTTTTGGAAGCCTGATCTTGGGGCTGACCGAATCGTTTGTCGGGACCTATGTTCCAGAGGGATCGGGATGGGCAGAGGGAATCTCCTTTATCCTCCTCATCATCATCCTTCTGATCAAACCAACAGGCTTGGCGGGGACCCGAAGGGAGTAGAAGGAATGAGCCGTTCACTTTCGTGGAAGAAAGGCTTAGGCCTGGTGGCCCTGGCTCTGATCTTGATCTCGTATCCCAAGCTCGTCGATTCCTACTTTCTTCACCTCTCGGTGGCCACCCTGTTGGCCATGATCATGGCCTGCAGTTGGGATATCCTTGCCCGGACCGGCCAGGTCTCCGTGGGACAGGCCGGACTCTTTGGGATCGGGGCCTATACGGCGGCGCTGCTCTATCAGAAGGTTCATCTTCATCCGATCCTCGGCATGCTCGCTGGAGCGCTGTTGGCCCTGATGGTCGCGATCGGCCTGGGATACTTGACGCTTCGACTGAGGGGCATCTATTTTTCCATCACAACGATCGCCTTTGCCGAGGCCCTCTCCGTCATCTGGCTGATGACCCCAAGTATCACCGGAGGAGCTATGGGTGTTTCCACCCCTCCTCTTTTCGGTGGGAACCGCGAACACGCCTACTATCTCATTCTAACCCTCTTTGGCCTCGTCCTCCTTGCTTTATGGCTGATCGAATCGTCGAGGCTTAACTTTGCTTTCACCGCCATTCGAGAAAACGAAGAGGTGGCCAATGTCATGGGCATCAATCCAACCCGCTATAAGGTGCTCGCCTTTGCCATCAGCGCCTTCTTTGCGGGCTTTGCAGGAGGATTTTACAGCCACTACAACACCTATATCATCCCTTACGAGGTCTTTGGCTTGGGCATCTCGATTGCCTGCCTCGTCATGCCCATTTTTGGCGGACTCTATACCATCTTGGGGCCCATCATCGGAACGATTCTGATCAAGGCGATCGAGGAGTACCTGAGGGTAACCATTTCGTACGGACACCAGATTGCTTATGGTCTCATTCTGGTCATGGTGGTCCTTTTTATGCCGGAGGGGCTGATCGGCCTCTATAAGAGACGGATTCTCCCCCTTTGGGGCCGAGGTACCGAGAGTTAAGGGGCCCTCTGGGTTCCACCCTGGTGAATGGGATACAGATATGACGCTACTTCGAGTTGAAAATCTGACGAAACGTTTCGGAGGCCTTGCCGCCGTTCACCACGTCAGTTTCGGAATCGATCGCGGAGAGATTGTCAGTCTGATCGGCCCTAACGGCGCCGGGAAAACGACGATTTTCAACCTCATCTCGGGCGTCTACTCGCCGGATGCGGGCCAAATCTTACTTGAGAACGAAAGCCTGGTGGGCCGGCGGCCTTTTGAGGTCTGCCAGAAGGGGGTTGGACGGACCTTCCAGATCATGCAGCCCTTTCCCCACATGACCGTTCTCGAGAACGTGGTCGTCAGTGCCCTCTTTGGAAGGGTTCCAAAAATCTCCATGACCCAAGCCAGGAAAGAGGCATCGGAACTCTGTCGTCTTGTGGGATTGGGCGAGAAGCAGGGCGCTTTCCCCAGGAATCTCACCGTGGCCGATCAGAAGCGCATCGAGATCGCCCGGGCCCTGGCCGTTCGGCCGAAGCTCTTGCTCCTCGACGAGGTGATGTCGGGGTTAACCCCCACGGAGACTGTCGAAGCCATCGGACTCGTTCGTCGCATCCGCCAAAGCGGAGTGACGATCCTTTTGATCGAGCACGTGATGAAGGTGGTCATGGGCATTTCGGATCGGATCATTGTCCTCCATCATGGGGAGAAGATCGCAGAAGGCCCTGCGGCAGAGGTGACGAACGATCCGCGAGTGATTGAGGCCTATTTGGGAGAACATATTGAGGATCTCGAGGAGCCGCCGTGTTAAGCCTGAACCAGATTGACGTCTATTATGGGAACATCCAAGCCCTCTGGCAGGTGAGTCTCGAGGTCAAGGAGGGAGAACGGATCGCCATCGTCGGTGCGAACGGAGCGGGCAAATCGACCCTCCTTCGAACGATCTCCGGCCTCATCAAACCCAGAAAGGGTTCCATCACCTTCGATTCGAAGAAGATTCATCTCCTCGGTCCGGATGAAATCGTCCGCTTAGGGGTTTCCATGGTGCCCGAGGGAAGGGAGCTTTTCCCGCGGTTGACGGTTCGGGAGAACCTCGAGCTCGGAGCAGCCTATATCGATCGAGCCTATGCCCAAGCGAAGGAATCTTTGTCGTGGATTCATTCTCTTTTCCCTATCTTGAAGGAGAGAGAGGATCAGCTCGCGGGAACGCTGAGCGGCGGAGAGCAGCAGATGCTCGCCATCGGTCGGGCCCTTATGTCGAGGCCAAAGATTCTCATGCTCGATGAGCCCTCCCTAGGGCTTGCGCCCCTTCTCGTATCGGAGGTTTTCAAGACGACGGCCCACATCAATCGTGAAGGGGTGACCGTCCTCTTGGTGGAGCAAAACGTGAGACAGAGCCTGAAGATGGCCCACCGAGCCTATGTCCTCGAAAACGGTCGCATCGTCATGGAGGGCACAGGGACCGAACTGATGAACGACAAACATGTCAAAGAGGCCTATCTGGGCCTTTGAGGCCGGACCTCTTCGAACGATTTTCTCAGGAGGGTTGATGATGGAAAAGACAAGTCGCATTTCAGGTTTTCACAAGATGAGCCTGGAGGAGAGGCTCAAGATCGTTCAATCCTTTTGCGGGCTCAAGGAGGAGGATCTGAAGACCCTAACCCAGGAAGGAGCGCTGCGCTTCGATACGGCAAACCGTATGATCGAGAACGTCATCGGAACGATCCAGCTTCCTCTCGGCGTTGCCATGAACTTCCTGATCAATGGGAAGGAATACCTCATCCCCATGGCGATCGAGGAACCATCGGTCGTTGCCGCCGCAAGCAATGCCGCCAGGCTGGCCCGAAGTGGAGGCGGTTTCTTTGTCACCAACACGGGTCCGGTGATGATCGCCCAGATCCAATTGGTCAAGGTCGCGGATGCCCACGCCACACGTATGGCCCTCTTCGAGCGAAAAGAAGAGATCCTTTCGATCGCGAACGGACAGGACCCTATGCTTGTGAGCGTCGGAGGCGGAGCGAAGGATCTGGAGATCCGGGTCCTTCGAACCCCATTGGGAGAAATGGTCATCCTCCATCTGATCGTGGATACCCGGGATGCCATGGGCGCCAATGCCGTCAACACGATGGCCGAGGCCCTCGCCCCCTTTATCGAAGATTGGACAGGCGGCAAGGTTTACCTCCGGATCCTCTCCAACCTTGCCGACAAGAGGCTCGTGAGGGCACGAACCAAGATCACCAAGGAGGCATTGGGAGGCGAGGATGTCGTCGACGGGATCGTCTATGCACAGACCTTTGCAGAAGCCGATCCCTACCGGGCCGCAACCCACAACAAAGGCATCATGAACGGGATCATTGCGGTGGTGATCGCAACGGGCAATGACACCCGGGCCATCGAGGCAGGGGCCCACACCTATGCCGCCCGATACGGACATTACGGCCCCCTTACAACCTGGGAGAAGGACGCTGAGGGGAACCTGGTAGGAACCCTTGAAGTGCCGATGGCTGTGGGTCTCGTGGGAGGAGCGACAAAGGTCAATCCCGTCTCTCAGGTCGCCGTAAAAATCCTGGGTGTGACCTCCGCGGTAGAGTTAGGGGAAATCATAGGAGCCGTAGGCCTTGCCCAGAACCTTGCCGCCTTGAGGGTTCTCGCAACCGAAGGGGTGCAGAGAGGCCATATGTCCCTTCATGCCAAGAACATCGCAGTGATGGCAGGGGCCACAGGAGCTTTGATCGACGAGGTAGCCAAACGTCTCGTTGAGGAAAAAAAGGTTCGGGTGGACCGGGCCAAAGAGATTCTCGAAGAGTTGAAGAAGAGATAGGATAGGGTGACGATCCGGGGCCAACCGGACCACTTTGGCTGTTGTTCACGGGACCATCGAGAAATTCACTCAAAGGGAGCGTCGGGCCCGCCAGCGAAACGGAAGGATTTTTCTCCAGAGGCGGACAGGGCCACGTTGCAACGTGCCCTACGGTACGGGTTGGCTGTCGGCAGGGTCCAATCCTTCCGGAAGGGTACCGCCTGAAGGTGGCCATTTGTCGGCAAGGCCCAGCCCTTGCGTCGAGCCCTTGAAAGGAAAGAGGCAGATGAACCTTCCCAAACAAGTGACCATCGTTGAGGTCGGCCCCCGAGACGGCCTCCAAAACGAAGCCCTTTTCGTCCCGACGGATCAGAAGGTCGAGCTGATCCGGCGCCTCTCCGAAACAGGCCTTAGAAGAATCGAGATCACCTCCTTCGTCCACCCCAAAGCGATCCCTCAGCTTCAGGATTCCGACGAGGTCGTGAAAAGGGTGGCTCCAAAGCCCGGGATCTCTTATTCAACCCTTGTTCCCAACGAGAAGGGTCTTGAAAGGGCCCTTCAGGCCGGAGTGAAAGAGATCGGTCTTTTCGTCTCGGCTTCTGAAACCCATAACCAGAAAAACGTGCGCATGTCCATTTCCGATTCCCTGAAAGGGTTTCAACGAATCGCTCAGAGAGCTCTTGCCCATGATATCCGGATGAGAGGCTACGTGGTAACGGCCTTCGGATGCCCCTATGAAGGAAGGATTTCATTGGAGAGGGTCGAATGGATTGTGAAGGAATATAAGGCCATGGGCATTCACGAGATCGCCCTGGGCGATACGACGGGCATGGCCAACCCCCTTCTGGTCAGTCGCTGGGTGGAGCAAATCCGGCCCATCCTGGGAGAAACGGATCTGGCCCTTCACTTCCACAATACGCGGGGAACGGCCCTGGCCAATGTCTTGGCCGCCCTCGAACTGGGGGTGACCATCTTTGATGGAGCGGTGGGAGGGCTGGGAGGCTGCCCCTATGCTCCCGGTGCCTCGGGCAATGTGGCTACGGAAGATCTCGTAAACATGCTCGAAGAGATGGGCATCGAGACCGGGATCGATCTCGATAAGCTGCTCGGTTGTGCAAGGTATGCGAGGGAGATCCTTGGGAAGGATCTCCCCGGTCACCTTCTTTCCGCAGGAAGGGTCCAATGGAAAGGCTCAGAGGTTGGCAATGAGCGCTGAGGCGAACTCGGAACATCGGACCTCTCGGGCATCCTCCATCAGACGGGCGAGATCGTAGGTCACGATCTTTCGGGCGATCGTTCGCTCCATGGCCCGAACGATTCGCTCCGCCACCTCCGACCATCCCAAGTAATCGAACATCATGGCTCCAGAGAGGATCAGCGATCCAGGGTTGATGACGTCGAGATTCGCATACTTCGGAGCGGTTCCATGGGTCGCCTCAAAGATAGCGGCACGATCTCCCAGGTTCCCTCCTGGAGCCATTCCAAGGCCTCCCACCTGGGCTGCGAGGGCGTCGGACATATAGTCACCGTTGAGGTTCGGCATGGCGAGCACATCGTATTCATCGGGCCGAAGTAAGATCTGCTGAAACATGGCGTCCGCGATCCGATCCTTGATCAGAACTCTCCCATGGAGAGCAACATCCTCTCCCTCGCCTTCAAACCGAACCCTGCCTTCGAATTCTCTTCGGGCCAATTCATAACCCCAATCCCGAAACGCTCCCTCGGTGAACTTCATGATGTTCCCTTTGTGAACCAGGGTTACGCTTTTTCGGCCTTTTTCGAGGGCATATCGGATGGCCCTCCGCACCAATCGTTCCGTTCCAAAACGGCTGATGGGCTTAATCCCCACACCCGAATCCCTGGGGATCCTTCGACCCAGTTCCCTCTCGAGAAAGTCAATGAGCTTGAGCGCCTCCTTCGAACCTTCCTCCCACTCGAGCCCCGCGTAGACGTCTTCGGTGTTTTCACGGAAAACCACCATATCGACCTTCTCGGGGTGCTTCAGGGGACTTGGCGTTCCGGGGATGTACCGAACAGGTCGAACGCAGGCATAAAGATCGAGCTGCTGCCGAAGAAGGACGTTGATGCTCCGAATGCCTTTCCCCACGGGGGTTCCGAAAGGCCCTTTAATCCCGACCTTATGTTCTCAAATCGTTTCGATTGTTTCTTCGGGGGCCCAGTCGCCCTTCAGACGAAAGGCCTTCTCGCCTGCATAAACCTCGAGCCACTCGACTTTTCTCTTTCTTCCGTAGCATGCCTCTACGGCTGCGTCGAAGACACGGACCGCCGCTTTCCAGATATCGGGCCCCACTCCGTCCCCTTCGATATAAGGGATGACGGGCCTGTCTGGAACGATCCTCTCTCCATGGGCATTGTATTCGATCTTTTTGGCTTCCATCCTCTCTCCAACCCCAAACGTATTTATCCCACAGACCAATTTTGCCCTACCCTCAACCCGAAAACCAGGGGCGCTCAAGCCTTCTTTTGCCGGGTCTCGCGCCCACGGGGAGGACGCAAAGATTCCCCCGTTCGTATAAGAACTCCAGCTTATGGCTTTGATAGGGAGAGCGTTGAGCGACATCCGAATTCAAATTCGGGCTCGCGTGGCGTGTCAGCTCCTTGTCCTATGGCGCTCCAAGACCTTAGGCCAGGTTGCTACAAATTCATCGATAAGTTTCTTGAATGCCTCCTGTTCGTTCTTTCTGCGGGTTTCGTCAGCGGAGTCTCGGCTTCCCCAAGAGGTCGAAAACGTCTCGGCTCGTTCTGTGACCTCGTACGCGGAGTAAACGTAGCCCGTGCGAGTATCGATCAAGAGCGCCGAGCATGTCGTCGACACGGAGATCTTGCGTGTGGGAGAAAGTCCAAGGGTTATGACAGTCAACGGTTTCGCAACGTCTCTGTCGAAGAAGGCGGTATCAAAGGTATATAAGAAGATCAAGTCGGCCCGAAGACGCGACGCAGCCGCCCTTATTTCGCGGTCCCCTTCCAACCGCTCGGGCAGCAGGATTCGATTTATTGAAACGAGGCCGGCGATCTCTTGCAGTTTGGTCAGACGTTCCAACTGCAGGTCCTCGCCTGCCTCTTTGGCCATGATCACGGAGTAACGACCGGAGCCATAGCTTCCCCCGCGTTGCTGAAGATAGTAATTGGTGTAGGCAGGCGCCTGAACTCGTACGATGGCAAGACTCGCCGGGAACGGGTTTGTCGGCTTGGCAGCAAATCCTGCCTGGATATCCGGTGGCCCAAAGAGTTGGAGATCCGCCTTCGCCCCCGGCGGTATGTAGGTAGCACATCCAGACATGATTCCAGCCATCACCACAAAAAGCATCATCCGCTTCATATCGAACTCCTCCTCAGCTTCCACATGGAGAATCCCATTTTCTTGCACCGTTGTTGCAATGAGTCTTTCT
>Ga0123519_10002265_pt1 | contig 32642 bp, 20 predicted proteins | sample YelNatPaOPRAMG02_FD_87396 | JGI IMG/M metagenome (GOLD analysis project Ga0123519, IMG submission 87396) | Hot spring microbial communities from Yellowstone National Park - Yellowstone National Park OP-RAMG-02 (version 2) | ecosystem: Environmental > Aquatic > Thermal springs > Hot (42-90C) ... | reverse complement strand
AAGATGATAGAAGAGATAGATAGTGGTGTTGTTGTTTATGATGTGATGGGTGCGCATACTGCAAATCCTGCCTCGTGCGACTTTTCAGTAAATAGTTCTACATTGTTCAAGATAGAGCACGGAAAGATTGCATATCCGATAAAACAGGCGATGTTATCCGGGAATATGGTTAAGGCGTTGGAAAATATAGTTTTGTTTGGTTCTGATGTGAGAATGCTGCCGGGGTCTCTTACGCCTACCTGTGTGGTAACGCCATCGATTGCATTTGAAGGAATAAAAGTAACGGGATAGGATTGAGAAAGGTAGATGTAGTAGCGGGAGTGCTCTATTCTGAAGGGCGATTTTTGGTTACGCAAAGAAGAGAAGGTAAAGAAGGGGCTTGGAAATGGGAGTTTCCTGGCGGTAAGGTAGAAAACGAGACGAAAGAACAGGCACTGATTCGTGAACTTTCAGAGGAATTGGGTATTCGAGTTGAGGTAATTGAACTAATATGCACGACAAAACATATTTCTGAGAGTAAATCGGAAAGTAACTTAGAGATTAAAGAATGGGTTAAAGAAGGTAGAACAGAATACCAAATCCATTATTTTTATTCGAGAATTATAGAAGGTGAGCCGAGAGCAATCGAATGCAAAAAAGTGAAATGGGTATCTTATGCCATCTTGGAAAAGTTGGAATTGTTAGATGCAGATAGGAAATCTTTGCCTAGGATATATGAATATTTTTCGAGGAAGAGATTGTTAAAATGCGATGACAAATGCGATAACTATAGATAAGGGATAGAAGAAAGATATGATTAGATAAGAAATAGAAAAAAGATAGATAAAATAAGAAAGATAGGATGAAATAAGATAAAAAAGATAGGATAAAAGATAGTTAAAATATGATAGTTAAAAGTAAAAAGGGAAGTTGAAAAAACATCCTAAATGCCACCTAGGATATATCTTCTTGTAGATATGAACTGTAAATTAATTTCTATCACATCGAATAGAGCGCCAAGGGTTAAGAGCGCGATTGATACATAGAATGAGATTAGAGTTACCTGTTCAGATTGTGGATTTCCAGTAATTGTTGTTAAGGCAAGAGATGCAGATATGCATGAGGAGATTATAGAAGATGCAAAGAAGATAGATGAGATTCTTAAAAAAAGACCTTGTTGAACAAGGATTCCTTGTCTTAATCTAATCTGTTTAATGCGTCTTGTATCAGCCTTTTCGCCTTTGCGTCTTGCCATGGATTTCAATTCGTCGTCAAGTTTTCGCAATTCCTCCAAGCCGAGGGTAAATCTTCGATGAATAGTAACCATGTATAGAGCAGATGCGAGAATGATAACAAGAGGGACGAGAGCGAGAGAAGCGGCATCAGAAAGGGGCATAGATATAAAAGATAGAGGGAATGAGTAAAACATTTTTGCGAGGAAATTGCAAAATAGACTGCGATAAGTTCTAATTATTGCATGCTATTATAAGATATGGTGCAAGGATGAAATACGAATTGATGGAGATTTTGTGCTGTCCGATATGTAAGGGGGACCTAGAATTAAAAGTTAAAAAGGAAACGAAAAAAGAGATTGTAGAGGGGAGTCTGTATTGCAAGAAGTGCATGCATAATTATATAATTGAAGATGGGATTCCAAATCTCCTACCCCCAGAAGGGAATTAGTTACATGAGGTGAGAATATGAGATGTCCGCGTTGTAAAATATATACGTGCAAAGAATTTGTTGATAAAGTGCTTATTGACGAGTGTACAAGATGTGGTGGTTTCTGGTTGGATGCTGGAGAACTTTCAAGCATGTTTGGCTCGGATAGCGTAGAATCATTGCTTCTTGAGAACTTAACAGGATGTGAGAAAAGTCCGATATTATGTCCAAAATGTAGTTTTGAGATGGGGTTACTGACGATACAAGATGAAGTAATAAGCAGGAAAAAGATAGTCATTGACATGTGCCGAAAGTGTCATGGGATCTGGTTGGATGCTGGAGAACTTGAACATCTGATGATATTCGAGAAAAAGATAAGTAAATATGCCCAAGATTTAGGCAATCCAGAGAACGAACCTAAGAGAAGAGGCGGGATAAAGTTCATTACACATGCAATTGAGAAAGGAAGAAAAAAGTTAAACATGCTCAAGAAACCAGAAGAAGAGATTAAGATAACGCCTGAATTGAAGTTAGAGTTGTCAAAAAATCAAGTTGAAAAAGTGGATGAAAATAAGACATTCAAAGAAGTAATAAAAGAAGAGAAGATAACAACTCCAAAAGAGGGCAAGGATGCCGATGGAGATAATGGGGCAACAAAATCAGTAAAAAGAGTAATGAAGACGCGTACGGTTGTTAAGAAATAATAGGAAGTAAGGATAAATGAGGATAAACAGGAGATAAAATCAAATAATAAATAGCGGTATAGCAATTTCCCAGCCATGGCAAATTCTATAATAGTGGAAGGGGTCTCAAAACAGTATGGAGATTTTTGGGCTTTAAACAATGTAAGTTTAGAAGTAGAGAGAGGGGAGTTTTATGGATGTTTTGGACCCAATGGGGCTGGTAAAAGCACTTTGATTAAGATACTTACGGGTCAATTAGAACCTACAAAAGGGAATGTAACTGTGCTTGGGATAGATGCAAGAAAAGAGCCTATCGAATTAAAAAAGAAGATTGGGATTGTGCCTGAATCTGAAACGCCACCTAGTTTTCTTACGGGTTATGAATATCTCTATTTTGTATGCCGAATAAGAGAACTGCAATCTATAGATGAAAAGGTAAGTAAGTGGATAAGATTTTTTGATTTAGACGAGAAAAAAGATGCCTTATGTAAAGACATGTCAAAGGGGATGAGACAAAAATTGATGCTTGCGGCTGCGTTTATACACTCTCCTGAACTCCTTTTCCTCGACGAACCTTTCATAAATTTAGACCCTATATATCAGAAAAGACTAAGAGAATATCTTACAGAATACGTGAAAGATGGTGGAACTATATTCATGTGTTCTCACATTCTTGAAATTGCAGAGAAATTATGTTCTAAGATTGCTGTATTAGATAAAGGGAAGATACTTGCGAAAGGAAAGATAAATGAACTTAGAGAAAAGAACGAAAATCTAGAAGCGATTTTTATGAGACTTGTAGAAGAAAAAAATAGGGTATGAATGAGATTTAAGGGAGAGGAAGTCGATTTGAGGATAATCTAAATTGTATCTCTCACTTTAATATATATTTTTTATCTACTCATCTTCGCCAGTAGCCCATTTTAGAAGCGCCTCGAAAGGGACTATACCGACTAAAATTTTACCTGTTTTTTCATTTACAAATGCAGGAGTCTCGAGTTCGCCGTTACAGAGGTCTGTAATCTCATCAGCATAATTTCTCATTTCAAGAGCGTTCTCCATGTTATGCATAACTTCAAGTCTTTCGACGAGTTGACCAATTTCGCGTTCCAGTCTATCTACAACAGGGTGCATTTTTTTTGACTTTTCACATTTATCAGCATAAAACATAACTAGCCTTTTAGGTGGACCTTCCAGCCTTTTTACTCGTTTAATGACCATACAACTCCCCCATAACCCCCAGATAATAATTGGCATGAATGTTTATCTTTTTTTTGGCATTAATGAGATGCGTCTCTGATACTTTTTTGAAAATCCAATTTGATGAGTTTAGAAATTTCTATTTTAAATTTTTATATTTACAATATACATTATCTCTTCTCAGATTATTTACATTCTCTATTCCCAGACCCACTTTTTATGTATGGGAAAAACTGTTCCTCCTCGAATCGAATATGGTCTGCAAGGTCATGGATTAGTTTCATGCCACTTATAGCAACACCGTCGCAAAATAACTTTTTTTCTTCCATTTTCGCAACTTCTTCTTCAAAATCCCGAATCTCTTTTATTATGCTTTCATGCTCTTTTTTAACTTTATAAAGGATTTGCAATCTCTGATTATTCTGATTATAATCCTCTCTTTTTTTGTGGTCTGTTAAGTATGTGAAGATTATATCTTCCTCATTTTTAAAATGTGGAATGAGATATTCGGTAAAGAAAGTTAAAGTTTCTTTTATACCTGGAAGAGATTCGTTAGTTTTTGATGGGGCAAGTTCTATATCTCTTCCAAGGTGGATTAGTTTTTCTCTAATCACACGATGTTCCTCTTTGAGTTTATCGATTAAGTCCACATGTGTTATGTAGAAAAGAATTATTGTTAATTTATCTTTCAGAATTTGCTATCTTTATAGATAAGTAAATCTACTTTTTTGCAGGTGTGAATTCGAAGGTGTATTCATCTGTAGTAAAGTCAAAAACACCATCCTTGTCAGAATCTACTTTAAGATAAAATTTGAATGTGGTTTTTGTAAATGAAGGGATATCTAAATGAGTAGTAAATTGCCAAGTCTCTTTGTCATTTAATTTTTTAGGAATAATTACAGTGATGTTTGCATATGGAGATATGTCAGAGAAACCCCAGGCTTCAATCTTTAGTAGCACAGTTCCGGAATCGCGAAACTTACCTATATTCTCAATTTCTACATAGATGGTTGCTCTTGAAGTTGTCTGAGTTGCAGGGACTACCGAAACAGATGGTTCGCTTGAAAATTTCAAATCGTTGTAAGAATTGGTAGCAAGTATTGGTGAAAGGAGAACCGCCCCGAATATTAACGAAGTTGAGATTAGCAAACCACTCACAACTGTAGCATGCCATTTTGGATATACACAGCAAGCACGAATTTTTGGCATCACTTTTTTTAATTCATCATAACTTTTACCTTTTGATAATTTAACCATCTGCCAAGATTTTCTAGCAGGGTATGAATATACAGCGGTGATAATAGTGCCTAATACGATAAGGGATTGAATATAATCCAAGCCGAGATAGTACAGAAAATTAAATTCCTTCATTCTAAGATATAGTCCATATAGCATTATAGGGATACCTATAATAATCAATACGATAGTTGCAGTTTGTGCTCGTGGAATTCCCAAACGCACAGATGGAGAAAGGACGCCTTCTGCTTTATCTTCGATATAATCATTCGATTGATTCCCAAGAGTCATGCCATACATCGCAATTGCAAAACCCAAAGTGAATATTAAGAAATCAGGACGCATTTCGCCCGCGATTATGTAACAAAGGAACGAAATTGGGATAAAGAATGCGCAAGTGCTAAGAGCAAGAGCATGATAAAGAACACCACGAGTTTTGAAGGTGAATGGAGGAGCAGAGTATCCCAATCCGGTGAATGTCATAGCAACCCAGTAAACAAGTGCCCAGATTTGATTCAGGAGTATAGTTACGATAAATGCCATGAAAAGGGCAGAGATGACCTTTGCAGCGACGAATATTTTTAGATTTCTTTTTCCGAGATAATCGACTGCCTTTGCGATTTCTGGTTTTTGAGAGTCGTATTTTTTGTCTATTTCATAGTCTGTATATGCATTGATAGAGAACCCCGAGAAATATAGAAGGACGAACATTAAAATACCAAAAAGGACATGCAAATGTAAAATATCGTCTATACCTTCGGCGCATAAGAATACGGGCAAGAGAAGTGCAGGAAGTTCAATATGTAAATATTCAAATCTACAAACTTTTGCCATTGCACGAATGGTGCCTAGGAAACTCTTTTTTTCAGTCATCTCATTTAATCTCCCTACAAATAAACAACCTAGGCATATGTTAATCATCACATATATTAGTTACGATTTTATCTGTGATTTTAAGATTGCGTGTTTACTCATGTTGACGAATTTAAAATAAAAACTCATATTTATTATTAAAAGGCATCGATGGTAAAATGAAACTTTTATATTTAGGCACTCGCATAACCCAAACATGAGCGAGTATTCCGCTGGCAGGATATCGGCTTGGAAGTCCATGAGTGTTGTTTTTGTGTTAGCCCTGCTTATTGTATGTAATATGCCATATACTTCAGGCGATAGAACGATTAGCGGGACACCATTTCCTGCTGGGGGAGTTGGTGATTGGACAATAAACACAGATACCGTTGTAGAAAATGAGAATCTATTGCTCAAAGGAAATATTACAATTACTTCCACGGGTTCTTTGACTCTGAGAAGTTCTACTCTTATAATAGATCAATCTTCGCCAGTGGAGTATGCTTTAAGGTCGAGTGGTCAGATTTCACTAGAAAATTCCGTCCTTTATGTTCGTACTTTTGAATCGTCGGCAGCGCTCGCATTAATTAATTCATATTTAAATTGTTCGGGTTCATCTACTTTTTCAGGATTTTTAACAGCAAGAAATTCTGAGATAAACATAAGAGGAAAAGAGGGAGCAAATGGTCAAGATGGTAAGAGTGTGAATGTTAATCTATCGTTGTATATGGGAGTAGATGTGATAAAACTTTCAATTTTATGTGCAGGAGGAAATGGAGGAGAATCGTTAGATAATTCAGTTGGAGGTAAAGGTGGTGATTGTACAGTTCGTGTAACTGCAGCAAACTTGATTGCAAGTGGTATGTCAATTACTTGTGTAGGTGGGCAAGGTGGTAAAGGGAAAACAGGAGGAGCGCCGCCGAATATACATGGGGGAAATGGTGGAAGAGGCGGAAATGCTGTTATGTTCGTAGAAGCAAATGAGTTACAGGGGATAAATCTAACGTGCAGTGGAGGAAGTGGGGGGTGTGGAGGTAATGCAGCAGATGGTCAGACAGTTATGGCGAATGGCGGGCTTGGAGGTAATGGAGGTAACGCAAAACTAAACATAACGAGCACAAGTGATTTTAGAGATATAAGTGGAAGGATAGAGTGTTTTGGAGGAGTTGGAGGGTCTGGAGGAAATGGTGGGTGGCCTGGTACTACTGTTGGTGATGGAGGAAATGGGGGTAATGCAGGATCCGGAGGTTCTGCGACGCTCGAGATATCTTCACAAAGTAGTATCGAATTAAAACAAGGAAGCGTAACAAGTATAGGTGGGCTTGGGGGTAATGGAGGGAAACGAGGTATAAAGGGGACCTCAGGCGGTGCAAATGGATTACCTGGAAATGGTGGAAAGGGTGCGGATTCCATTTTGTATATTGATTCTGAAGGTTCGATAATAGCGGATTCTACACCGATTGTATGTTTAGGTGGAAATGGAGGTAGTGGTGGACAAGGCGTAGATATAGGAGGAAATGGAGGGCAACCTGGGAACTCAAGTTTAACTATAGATTCTGTGATGATGGCATATCTAAAAACGCCTGATTTAAAGAGTAGGGGAGGAAAAGGTGGGAATGGAGGTTCTGCGGACAGTGGAACACTTGGAATAGGCACAAATGGAGGAAAGAGTGAGTTAAAGATAATTTCGCCATGGGATTTTAGATTGCTTAATGCGAATGTAGAGTGTAGTGGAGGAGATAAAGGAAGTTCAAATGCACTTAATCCTACAAAAAAGGGGGAATCTAGCCTTATAGTTGATGCAACAGGGCAGACATTTACAGACTGTGTATTCGATAGACAACTTGACATTTTTGATTCTACAGATTATGCATTGTTAACAAACGTTACTGTGAATACGCCACCTGAAGTCCCTGCTACGCTACGTGTAACTGCAAAAGATTCTGCTGAGGTTATAAGATTATGGTATCTTACCGTGAAAGTAACAGACGGAGTATCACCAATAAAAGATGCGAATGTTCAGGCGTTTTTCTACGATAATGAAACACTGTTTACAACTGCGCAAACAGATTCCAACGGCTTGGCAAGGCTTACCTTGGTTTCGGAACGCATAACTGCGAGTGCTACAGAGTTCATTGGGAAGTATAAGGTGCAGGCATTTTACGAGGGAAGAACTTCGACAAAGACAATGGTTTACATGACAAACAACATGGTAAAAGAGATAAAGATATTGGAGAATTTAAATCCGCCAACTATAAGTTTTACCTCACCTGAAGAGAAAAGCAGTGTCCAAGGCTTGGTTACAATTACCGGTACAGCAACCGACCCTGACAGTCCTATAACTACAGTCGAAATCTCGATACAGAATGCCACGCATACGGTTGTGGCTTGGACAAAGGCAGTGGATACTTCTGCAGATAAAGATTGGAGTACTTGGTCGTTTACCTGGAATTCAAGCAAGTTTAAAGACGGTGCGTATGTTATTTTGGCAAGAGGAAGGGACCCGAACTTTTATTCGGATACTTTCAAACTCAACCTAACGAGCCAGCAGCCTATGCCGCCACCGATTGAAATTATAGTAGATGCAGGGATGGACCTTACAGTAGGTGAAGACCAGGAAGTTCTTTTTGAGGGGAGTATAATAGACCTTAAAGGATGTACGGTAGAGAAATATGAATGGGATTTCGGTGATGGCTCAGAGAATCTAATTTCTCAAAGTCCAATATTTATAATGCATGTATATACCAATCCAGATGTATATACTGCTACCTTTAGGGTACATGCAAAGGACCCTTGGGGAAGAGTAGTGATAGGGTCTGCAACCCGAACGATAACAGTGGAAGCAGGAGAGGAACCTGCACCACCACTTATTTCTAGCAGGACGCTTATGCTAATCGGAGGGGGCGCGGTATTTGGTCTTCTAATAATCGGCTTGGTATTTGCTTTAGCAAACAAGAAAAGAAAGATTAGGAAAGCAAAAGAACTTGAAGAAGCCCGTAAAAAAGCGATTGAAGCGTCTATAGTGAGATGTCCGACGTGTTCAGATATAATTTTAGAGCCACTTGCAGGATGTCCAAGATGCACTACAAGGGATATGATTTCGCTTGTTAAGAAACAAATTGAAGATGCAAAGTATCTTGCAATCAATGTGATAGATGCAGAGACTGCGATTGAGGAAGCAGATTATTATCATAGCATAAAAGATTACGCAGGTGCAAAAGTTGCAGCCAAGAAAGCGGAATCGATAGTGCAAAGCATGCAACAGAAGTATATGCAGACCTACGAAGCAATCACTTATGCAGAGCAGACAATAAATGACATAAAGGCGCAGAAATTCGATGTTTCAAAGGCGGAATCTATATTATACCATGCAAAACTTGCGCTTGGCAGGGGCGATTACGACGATGCAATGTCGAAAGCAAATGAGGCGTCAAAGGAGGCAATAGATGCAAAATCGAGGACTATACAATCGAGCGTTAATGAAAGATTCACAGCTGCTGAGAAGGCAATATCGTCAGCGAAAAAGAAAGGAGTGGACATTGCAGAAGCAGAACTAAATCTATCTGAAGCGAAGGCGTTGCTCGAGGCAGGAAAGCATGCTGAAGCAAGGGAGAAAGCGCTTGAAGCAGAGAAGATTGCAATTGAGCAGAATGAATTGTTCACGGAAGCCTCGGAGTCAGTTAAGTTAGCAAAAGGACTTGTTGAATCTGCAAAGGGAAGTGGAAAGAATGTGGAGGGTGTAAGAAACCTAATAAAGCAGGCGAGAAGTGCGCTTGAAACAGGTGCGTATTCGAAGGCAAAGATATTTGCACAAGATGCTGAAAAAGTTGTTAAAGAACTATACCCTGAATGTCGAGATGCTGTTGATAGGATACATGCTGCAGAAGAAGTAATATCAGAGGCAAAGAAGGAAGGTTTAAAAGTTCCAAAGGCTGAGTATTTTGTAAAACATGCAAAACAGGCAATTGAAAAAGGTAATTTTGAGAACGCAGGAAGATATGCAGAAGATGCTAAGTTAATAGTAGATAAACTACGCAAGCAGCAGAAACAGACTATAGAAATAATTAGGGCATTTGAAGGAACGATAGAGAATGCGAGGATGAGTGGCATAGATGTTACGGATGCAGAGGGATATCTTAAGCAAGCAAGATTCCTTTTGCAGCGTGGTCTTTATGGAGATGCTATCGAATATGCTCGTGAAGCTGAAAAATTGGTTATGGAATCTGCAAGCAAGATGCAGAAGTATAGCCGTGCAACAGAGGCTATATCTAATGCTGAGAATGTAATTGCAGAGGCAAAGAAGAATAGAATGGACGTGTCAAAAGCAGAGTATTTCCTTAAGAACGCGAAGAAAGTTATAGGGACTGGGGAGTTAGACAAGGCAGAGAAGTTGGCACTCGATGCGATAAGAATTGTGGATAAAGTAAGAAAACAATCGATGCAGGCATTGGATATTATACAAACTTACGAGATGTTTGTAATGAATGCTGCAAAAGCAGGTGCGAAGGTGAATGAGGCGTTCGAACTACTTGAGAAATCAAAATCTGCGGTCCAGAAAGGGATGTATGGAGTTGCGATAGGATTTGCGAGAGATGCAGAAGAGATTGCAAAAGAAGAGATAAAGAAATTAGAAGACAAGAGTATAGTAAAGACAACGGAAGAACTTGAAGAATCTAAGAAGGGCTTGGCTGCAGTCCATGAGGTTGAAGTAAAAGCAACAGAAGGAAAGAGATTGGGCTTGGACATGACGAAGGCTTTTAATCTAATTCAAGAAGCAAAATCTTTGCTTGTCCAGGGTGGCAAAGAGAATTCTGACAAAGCGATGTTGCTTGCAAAAGAGGCTCTTGAAGAAGTTAATAAGGGAATGAAAGTTTACGAGGATAGGAAGAAGTTTTCAGATACTATTTCTGAACTTGAACAAGGGATAGAATCAGCAAAAGCCTGTTCTATATCAACAGAGAAAATCGAAAGTATGGTTGCGGAATTGAAAGCAAAATCGTTAACAGAGATGCCAGAAAAGTTGCTAGAATCCGTAAAACCTGCGTTAAGGGAGATGGAATTAATTCGAGGAAATATTGCACATTACAGAAGTTTGCAGTATGAACTTGGAGTTGTCCATGCGAAGATTGAAGATGCAAGAGCAAAAGGTGTAAATGTAGAAGAAGCGGAGAAGCATCTATATCGTGGTGGCGAGATGTTAGTTGCGCATAACTATCTTGAATCAGGTAATTTGATAAAAAAGGCAGATGAGACAATAGAAAGGCTGATAAAAGCTCATTTCACGTTGACGAAAGCGTCTGAAGAGATAAAGAGGTTAGAGAAGAGAATAGGCGATGCGAAGAGTGCCGGCTTGGATGTTTCAGATGCAGAACTAATTCTTGGAGAGGCAAAAGGTGCAATGGAAACAGGATTGTATGAAGAAGTTCTTGAACATATATCGCGCGCAGCAGAGGCTTTAAGGCTTACAAAAGAAGAAGGTGTGAAGAAGGTTCTTGTTGTAGGTCAGAAAGTAGAAGAGAAGGTAGCAGTCCAGCCTGAAAAGATTGCAAAAGTAGAAGTGAAAAAGAAAGAACTGCCTATACTAAAAGTAGAACATAAAGAAAGTGGAAAGAAGAAGATAGTAATACATCCGAAAGGAGAAGAAGCGAGTGAATTGTTAGATATGGAGTTATACCAGAAGGCTTGGGATAAAATCTTTGAAGCAGACATGCAGTTAGCAGAGGCGAAAGAAGCGGGCCTGGACGTTGCTCTTGCTGAGAATGCGATTATACGTGCAAAAGATGAAGTTGGAAGAAATGAATATGTCTCAGCCGAGAATCTGGCAAAAGAGGCATTGCAACTAATCGAGCAGGCAAAAGGTAAAGTGAAGGCAGCAGATGCGAAAAAGAAAAAAGAAGAAGCACAGCCAATAATAGAAGCAGCAGATAAAGCAGTTAACGATGGTCTCTCAAAGGGTATGACACTCGACGAAGCAGAGAAGATGATGGTTGAAGCAAAGGCAGCCTTTGCATCTGGAGACTATGAAGGAGCAATAGATTTTGCAAAACAAGCAGAAAAAATCGTCAAGAAAGTAGAAAAGGAGTTCAACCAGGTATCAGAAATGCTTGATTCTGCATCTGCTTTAGTTAATCAGAAGAGGAAATCAGGCGAGGATGTATCAGAACTTGAAGTTATGCTTGCGAATGCAGTATCCGAGTTGGCTCTTGGACATTATACAAGAGTTAAGGAGATAGTGGAAAGGATAGAAATAGGGGATGTAGGCAAGGACACGCCGATAGCCAAGCCCGCAGAAGCAATATCAAAAGCAGAGGCTCTACCGGCTGCAAAACCTATTGAAAGTTCCCGAGTGCGTATAAAACAATTGCCAAGATGTCCAGAATGTGGACAAGAGGTCCAAACACAGTGGAAAGCATGCGCATACTGCAAGAACAAACTTACAAAGACATGCGAGTGCGGACGTGAGGTTGCAGTCTATTGGAAGTCCTGCCCATATTGCAAAAAAATATTTTAAATATTTTAACTAAACTTTTTCGTTTTTAATTTATTTTTCGATATAGATATTCTTATTCTTTTTTATCTGATTTTTCAGTTGGTTTACCTGTCTGGAGGCATCCCAAGCCAGGGTCGCCCACGATTTCCTTGTTTTCAACTACCATGTTTCCTCTTACGAATGTATATTCTGGATAAATTGCAAAGAAGTTTTCAAAAGGAGTCCAGCCGCATTTATAATGGACCCTGCTGCTCTTTATCTTCTCTTCGTCGTGCATGTCAATTACAATTAAATCTGCATCGTATCCCACTTCAATCTTTCCTTTGTTAAGACCGAATATTTCTGCGGGTCTTGTGGAAAAAATTTGGACCAATTTAGGCAATTCGATGTAATTGTGTTTCAAAATAGATAGGAACATAGGTAAAGAGGTTTCCACACCTGGCATACCACTTGGAACGCGTTCGAATTCGTCTTCTTTTTCCTCAATTGTATGTGGTGCATGGTCTGAGGCTAATATATCAATCGTGCCGTCGAGTAGGGCGTTGTATAGCGATTCTCTATCTGTAGGTTTGCGTAATGGTGGATTTACTTTCCCGAAACCAGGCTTGGAGGGTCTTGAGGGCATGCTAAAGTTCTCTGTAAGGAAAAGATGATGTGGAGTAACTTCGCTCGAAATGTTCGATATCTTCGTTATATTAGAAAGAGAATTAGAAAGAGAAACCTCTTTTTTAATACTTCTAAGAAGTTCCACGCTTTTTGCCGAAGATAGATGAGCAAAATGTATCTTTGCATTGTATTTTGAGTTTATGTTAAGTATCTTTTTTATTGCAGAGAGTTCTGCATCTTCGCTGCGTATCTTGTTATGGTCTTGAAGATTTTTTGGTATCAATCCCTTTTTATTTTCTTCAATCATATCTTCATCTTCGGCATGGATGGATATTATCTTACCTGTTTTCGCAATCATTTCAATCAATCTGTGCAATTCGTTTTCATCTTTTACCATTAAATCCTTCGAGGCTCCTGCCATGAATATTTTGAATCCTATCGCCAATTTTGATAACGCTTCTATACTTCCCAGGTTCATCGAACTTGTTGGTAATGCAAAAAAACCAAAATCAACATGTGAACGACGTTTTGCGATGCTGACTTTATCTTCTAAATTGCTAATCGATACAACAGGCGGTTTTGTATTTGGCATATCTAACACGCATGAAATCCCACCTAATGCCGCGCACAAACTACCATTGTAAAAATCCTCTTTTTTAACCAAGCCAGGTTCTCGAAAATGAACATGCGCGTCGATGCCCGCAGGAAGGATTAATCTGTAGCCGAAGTCCTTGTATTTTTCACCTTTTATTATTTTCTTTATTGCCTGTATTTTACCGTCTATGATACCTACACATGCCTTTACAATCTTACCATCATAAAATATGTTTCCATCGACTACAAAATCGCATATTTCTCCCAAGCCAGTCAAGCAATCACTCTCGCTGAAATTATGTATCTTTTTCAGGTAAGTAAAACTATCTTCTTATTTTCTTCTAAATCTTTTTCAAATTAAAAAGATATCGTTCGAATTAACTACGAGGAAAAAAACTTTAAGTCAAAGATGCTATTATACATGAGCGGAGGTGCATGCTTGCAGGCATTTGAGATAAAGAGGGGCTTGGGAAAGTCTCTCGAAGGTGATGGCTTATTTAGAATTGCAAAAGAAGTATTCGGAAATGCAGAAAAAAAAGGAGAAAAGGTAGTTGTTACATTCGGCGCACTTGCGCCACTTGAAGCAGAATATAACGGCAAGGAACTTCTTATTTCCACGACTATGAAAAAGGATGTTGATGCCGAAACTGCGTCTAATACAATTAAGATGTACAACAAGTTTCTTGAAAACGCAACCGGTTATACTTCGAAAGAAAGAGCAAAAAAACTTCAAAAGAAAGCAAAAGAGGGTAAATTATAGTAATATGGTAAAATAGTCCAAAATAAAGTTATTGTAAAATATAATGAAATATATACATACAGGGGATGCAATATGGAATGCAACGAGGGAATGAGGGTTTTTTATGAGTAACATTTTAAAAATAATAAGTTTGCTTTTAATAATTTCGCAGTTCTTGTTTTTTTCATCGAACGCATTTGCAGAAACTCAAACTCAATTTTCTGATGGAGATACAATTGAGGTTATGCTATCTCCTGGAGGAACAGAGCAGGCGGTCATCTTACTTCCAAAAGAGGCAAATGTAACTTCGGCATCGTTTTGTATATCCACAAACTCGTCTTACGGCGCACCATCCATGCTAACTATGGACATTTGTAACGATTCACAAATCGATTGGCATTTTATTGGCGAAGGATACGGCGCATTCGGTTCCCAATATCTTTTATCATCAAATCTACCTGCAAAAAACATACTTATCGATATGACCGATGGACAGGGAAGATACTATAACGATACTCAACAGATACGTTTGCCAAAAAACTCATCTATTGTTTCTGCTAAAGTAAACTTAACAGGGTATCCAATCGAATCTACAGTTATAAGGAATGACTATACGAACAACTCCATGCCGAACATATCTTCAAACAATGTGAATTCTCTAGATTACGATAATTTGCACGACCTTTTATTTGTGGCTACTACAGATGGTTTGACCATCTTAGATTTAAAAAATGCAACCTCGGTTACTTACAAAAATACGACTTTTCCAGAATTCGGCTCGAGTAACATCTTAGCGCTCGAATACCAATCTTCTAAGAATAGAGTATGCCTTGCAACAGATTCCGCGATATGCATAATAAATCTGAATTCTTTGTCAATCGAATTTTCTATGAACATGCTGGGAGTTGTAGATATTGCATTTGCAGGGATTGATGGCTTGGGTCATGATAGGCTTATTGTTGCAACCTCCTCAGGCGGCAGAGTTGTAGATATTGTCAACTCCACATACTACGAATTTACAGTAACAACAACTCCTTCTATTCTATCAAACGATGTGCGTGCAGTTGCCTATAACACTGATAGAAACATTGCATATTTCGGTTCAGGAACAAATAATGGAGGAGTAACTGCAATAAACCTCGAAACTAATGCAACATTCTATTATACAAAAACGAGCACGCCATCTATACATCAAGATAATGTTAAAGCGCTTGACTACGATGGAGGAAAACTTGCTGTGGGCTGCACTTCAGTTAACGGCGGCGCAACTATCATAGATACCATAACAAATACCTCTCGTTCCTTTTCATCAACCACGCAAATACCTCTTGTATCTTCAAATGTCTTTTCTGTAGATTACGAGCCTAAAACTTCGTCTTTTATAATCGGCACAAATGCCGGAGTTACAGTTATCGACCTTCAAAATAATTCTAAAGTAGATTATGTATCGACTGCATACCCCTCTATTGGAATTATCTCAAATACCGTGAACGCAGCAATCGAATCTTTAGGAGGAGATGAACTTTTCGTGGCTACAAACTTAGGATTAACAGAATTGATATTAAAAGCATATCCTCAAAATGTATCTTTGTCTATCGAAGGTAACGAAGTGCAAGTTCAAAGATACCTCTTAAAAAATAAGACTCCTGTTGATATTACTTCTCAAGTCTCAAATGCCATTTCGAACTTCCCTGAAATTAGAACTTTTACAGACGAATGCATGAATGTAATTTGCAACTTATCCCTAAACATATCTAGCAACACAATGAGCGAAATTAGAATATCTGACATAGAGATAATTTACGATTGCACAATCAACATTTCTACTCTGCGAAATTCTAATTTTACCACCCTCCTTAACAACTATCTTAATTCAAGCAACGAAACTATCGTATCTATCCCAATTACCATCAATTCTGTACTGCCAGGCGCAGTTAGATTACATTCTCTACTAATTGTCTATAACCTTCCCATAAATACACCGCCCTATTTCATTCATATCGATAATCTCACATTAAAAGCAGGGACTACACTTGCACAACCACTCGACTTGTGGAACTATGCTCATGATGCAGAAACAGCATCTCAAAATCTTACCTATTCTATCTTATCTATTTCAAACCCAAATGTTACTGCATCTATCTCTGATAACAGGTATCTCTCAATATCTGTCCCTGATATAAATGCATCCGGCTTGGCACAGATTGAATTAAGCACATCAGACGGTAAACTAAATGCAACTACACTAATAAACATCACAATCGAAAGTGCAAATACTCCGCCTACTTTTTCTCGTATTGGAAACTTATCTTTGCGTGCAGGTTCTGATTATAAAAAGGCAATTAAACTCTCCTCATACGCAAAGGATAACGAAACCCCATCTGAGAATCTTACCTATTCTATTATATCAAATTCAAATTCAAAAATTTCTGTATATATAAATGGCATATATCTCGGCGTGAAAGTTACTGACATGTCATACACAGGCTCTACACGTGTAACCTTATGCGTTTCTGATGGTATGTATAATGCAACGAGTACAGCCAATATTAGTGTTCAGGGTACAACTGAAATAATACCAGGCGCTCCAACTTTAGAACCTCTTGGAAACGCATGGATATGTTGCACTGTTGTACTTGTCGGGCTTGGGGTTGCATTTGGAGCAATTCTATATATGCGTCATATCGAAGAGAAAAGAAGTGAGGAATACAGAAAGGAAATTCAGAAGAAAAAAGAATTACAAAAAGACGAAGAAAAAGAAGAAACAAAAGGAAAGAAGGATGCTGAAAAGGAAAATACTACTAACCCTAACAACAAGGATAATAAGGAACGGAAAGATGAGAAATAAATGAGAGATAATATTAATCTTTAATTCATGCCTCTTTCTATCTTTATATTTTATTTTTCACTCTATTTTTAATCTGTCTTGCTCCATTCTTTTTATTCAGTTCTCATTTTCTTTATTTTTCTCTTTGTCTTTATTTTTGTTATCTTTATTATCTTTAGTATTACTATCTTCTGTATTACGCTGATTACATTCTCTACCTTCTCTTTCAAGAATACTACTTCCAAGCCGGTATATCTCAACCTTCTTCTCGTTATCGATACTTTTCTGTTCGATTGACAGGTCCACCCAAGCCTCGATTTTTTTCTTAATCTCAGAGAACGCCTTATCCTCTCCCTCAGAAAGTACAAGGTTTTCACATATTATTGCAAGTTCGTCTTTGAATGATTTTGATAGTTTAATGTTCTTGATTCCTCTTTCTTCTTCTACAACACGTTTTGCAAGCAATATTATTTCAATTACTGCATTATATCCTTCAAGTTTCGCACGTGTCCTTGTGGATAGGTCTCTTTCCTCATTCTCAACATCTTTGCACATATGACCACATTCGATATACTTTCGAAGATAAAAAGATAAATAAACAAAGAAATATTAAAATTGGTATCACGAAATCCTAAACAAACATGACACCTGCTTCTGTATTCTTTGATTGCTCCTCAGAAAGCATCTTTTCTATCGCCTTTTCAAAATCCGCAAGCGTTACTATATCCCTGTTTTCTCGAATTGCAAACATCCCTGCTTCTGTGCATATCGCCTTTATGTCTGCACCTGTCGCACCCTCACATTTCTGCGCAAGTAATTCAAAGTTTATTCCATCGGCAATGTTCATGCGCTTTGTGTGGATTTTAAATATGCATACACGTGCTTCGAATGTCGGTAATCCAATCTCTATTATTCTATCAAATCTGCCCGGACGAAGTAGCGCCTCATCTAAAATATCAACCCTATTCGTAGCTGCAATTATTTTTATATCCCCAATAGGATTAAAACCATCCATCTCTGCTAACAACTGCATCAAGGTTCTTTGCACTTCTCTGTCTCCGCTTGTTGCAACTTCGAGCCTTTTTGCACCTATCGCATCTAATTCATCTATAAATACAATTGATGGTGCCTTTTCTTTTGCAAGTTCAAACAATTCTCTAACAAGTCTTGCACCTTCTCCGATATACTTCTGCACAAGTTCAGAACCCACTAATCTTATGAATGTTGCTTTTGTCTGATGTGCAACTGCTTTCGCAAGTAATGTCTTGCCTGTTCCTGGAGGTCCTATCAATAATACTCCTTTTGGCGGGTCTATTCCAACTTTCTTATACAATTCAGGCTGTGTCAGCGGATATTCTACCGCTTCCCTTACTTCTCTGATTTGTTCCTCCAAGCCTCCAATGTCTTCATATGAAACGTTTGGTTTTTCGATTATCTCTGCACCTATTACGATTGGGTCTTTTGAAGGCGGAAGTACTCCCATGATAGACAAAGTTTGTTTATTCAAAGCAACTCTTGCACCTGCAACAAGACTCTTTTTTTCTATATATTCAGCAGCAAAAACTATGAAATCCGGACCTGTACTGCTTCTGATAATAACTCTTCCATCTGAAAGAACATCTCGAATATATCCCACAATTAAGGGCGGACTTTTCAACCTTTCCAATTCAAGTTTTAGTCTTTTTATTTCTTTCTGTAACCTAATCAACTCTGACTCAACATATCTCCGCTCGTTCTCAGCACGTCTTGCGTCCTCTGCAAGTTGACTATTCTTTATTTCAAGTGCTGTTATTCTATCTGTTAAATAATGCGACAAATCTTTCAGGTCGTTCTCATCTAGTTTTTCTCCATCTCCCATGGAACCTTCCTCGTTAGTATATTAATGGCTATTACAATATTTATTTCTTTCCCTGCAATCCAAGCGCCAGCATTCACACCTTCATTTCCAAGCCATGCTTACCTTCTTTACCTAATCCCACTTTACCTGATATCGATTTACCTATTATTTACATAACTTCAATATAACATCAATCTACCTACTCTTCGCAAAATGGACAGGTCTCAGAAAATAGAGTTGCACCACATTTTTTGCATCGTGTCTTTACCCTACCCCTTTTCACATTCTCAATCTTCTTTGCGCATGATAGGTCTGAACCACATATCGGGCACTCTTCGCTTTTGGAATAAACGCATGCACCACATTTGGGGCATTCTCTTGCGCTTTTTTCATGCAATTCTTCAGAACTCTCAACAATCATTTTTTCGCGTGTAATATCCATATCACAAATGGGACAAGAATCTGCCTTGCCCCACACTTTTGCGCCACATTTTGGACATATCCTATACGATTTCGTCATCTATTTCTGGTATTGCTTTTACTCTTCAAATAGTTGTGCTTTACCTCCCCTAAACTTTACATCCCCTAAAAAATATTATCTATTAGACCAAAACAATATATAAGATACAATCCATTTGCTCCATGACTTGTAGTAAAAGGGGGTTTGTAGATGGCAATCTGTCCAAGGTGTAAAGCAAGTGTTCCTGATAATGCAAAATCATGTCCAAAATGTAATATGACCATCTCAAAAGGAGGGCCGGGTCTCATAGGTAGCGGAGGGCTACTTGGAGATACTGTACTTGTAAGACAAGTGCCACAAAAAACCGGAAAACTTCTCACTGTTGGACCTACAACCTACGGAGATAAAATGAGTTTTGTCGGGGGCAGCGATGCTGCTCAACAAATTAAGAACATAAATGTAAATGACCTCAACGAATCTCAGTTTGCATCTATTACAAACCAACTTAATACGATACTTACTCAAATGTCTGTTCCGATTGCCATTGATAAAGACACAAAATTAAACTTGAGCAGAAACGACAAGACGCTCGTTGACTTAATTGCTAAAAAAATATCCGAAGCAGATTTAAGGTTTGGAAAACCTGTTGGCAATCCGGAAATATACATCCGTCTTGGGAATGTTTGCTTCCTTACAAAAAGAGCACGTGAATATGCAATGAGTTCAGGCGATACGACAATGTTCATCGAAGTAAAGGATGAATATTCGTATGAGCAGGCAATTGATTTTTATGATAAAGCGATTAAGTTAAAATCGGATTACGAAGAGGCTTGGAATAATAAGGGTAATGCTCTTAGTGAATTGGGTAGATATGAAGAAGCCATCCAATGTTTTGACAGAGCGCTTGAGATTAAACCTTACGACGAAGATGCTTGGAATAATAAAGGTAATGCGCTTGATGAATTAGGCAGGTTTGAAGAAGCAATAAAATGCTATGATAAGGTAATAGAAATAAAACCAGATTACGAAGAGGCTTGGAATAATAAGGGTTTTGCTCTAGGCTCTCTTGGAAGATACGAAGAAGCAATCGAATGTTACGATAAAGCAATTAAAATAAATAGCGAATATGAAGTGGCTTGGAATAATAAAGGGTATGCATTAGGATGCATGAAACGCATCGAAGAAGCAATCGAATGTTATGACCGTGCAATCGATATAAAACCGACCTATGCAGAGGCTTGGAATAATAAAGGGAACGCCCTGTATAATCTGGGAAAAGTCGAGGAAGCAATAAAGTGTTTTGATAAAGCAATTGAAATAAATCCAAAATACGAGAAGGCTTGGTATAACAAAGGGAGCGCGTTAGGAAGCATAGGGCGAGCCGAGGGTGCAATCGAATGCTATAACAAAGCAATTGAGATAGAACCGAATTATGAAAAGGCTTGGAATAATAAAGGTAATGCGCTTTATAATCTTGGAAGAACAGAAGAAGCGATTGTGTGCTATGAGCGGGCAGTCCAGATATCGCCTACATACGAGCAGGCTTGGAATAATAAAGGTAATGCCCTCTATACATTGGGAAGAACAGAGGAAGCAATAAAGTGTTATGACAAAGCAATAGAAATCCAACCTGATTATGAAAAGGCATGGTACAATAAAGGTAATGCGCTCTATTCTTTAAAGAGGATTGAGGAAGCAATCCAATGCTACGATAAAGTATTGCAGATTCGACCAAATTATCATAAGGCTTGGAATAATAAGGGTTATGCGTTAAGCAATTTGGGAAGGTTCGAAGAAGCGATTGCCTGTTATGATAAAGCACTTGAACTAAATCCAGATTATGACCAGGCTTGGAATTATAAAGGAGAGGCATTGTATAGTTTAGATAGAGTTGAGGAAGCCTTAGAATGTTTTGATAAAGCAATAGAATCGCGCCCAGATTACGAGGATGCTTGGAATAACAAAGGGCAATGTCTTGCAGACCTTGAAAAATACGAAGAGGCTATAAAATGTTTTGATAAAGCGCTTAGCATAAGGCTAGATTTCGACGATGCTTGGTTTAACAAAGGTTCGGCATTAGTAATGCTTGGAAACTACGAAGAAGGGATTAAATGTTTTGATAGAGTAATAGAATTGGACTCCAAACATGAAAACGCATGGTTTAAGAAAGGAGTTGCGTTAAGAAAACTTGGCAGGCTTGAAGCGTCGTTAAGGTGCTTTGATAGAGCAATTGAACTCGTGCCTAATTTTGAAAATGCATGGTTTAACAAGGGCGAATCACTTCTTAAACTTGGCAGGATAGAGGCTGCAATAGGATGTTTCAATAAAGTGATAGAAATCAATCCGCAATCTGAAGGCGCTTGGTTCAATAAAGGGAATGCACTTGCGGCACTTGGACGAGCAAAGCAGGCAGAAAAGTGTTATGATAAAGCAATCGAGATAAGACCTGATTATGATAAGGCTTGGTATGAGAAAGGTAGAGTTCTGGAAGGGCTTGGAAGAACAGAAGATGCGATTGCTGCATATGAAAGAGCAATTGAACTTAATCCAAACAATAGTGAGGCTTGGAAGAATAAAGGTATTTCGCTACATGCGATGTCTAGATTTGAAGATGCGCTTCATTGTTTTGAGAAAGCGATAGAGATAAAGCCTGATGACGAAGATGCTTGGTATTCAAAAGGGAAAACTCTGCATGCGATGGGTAAGAATGGAGAAGCAATTGAGTGTTTTGACAAGGCGATATCCATCAAACAAGACAATCCAGATTATTGGTATTCTAAAGGACAATCTTTGTTCTCTCTTGAGAAATATGCGGAATCGATGGCATGTATGGATAGAACGATTGCCCTGCGTGCAGATGACGAGCGTGCCTGGAATGAAAAGGGCTCTGCATTGATGAAACTTGGAAAGATAGAAGAATCGATACTCTGTTTCGATAAGGCGATTTCAATAAAGCCAGGGTTTGAGTATGCATGGTATAATAAAGGAAAAGCGCTCGATGCTCTTGGAAGATTTGATGAAGCCATAAAGTGTTTCGATAAGACGATTGCGATAAAGATGGACTTTTCGCAGGCTTGGAATGATAAAGGTTCTGTTCTTGTGCGTTTAGGAAAGTTTGATGAAGCAATAGTATGTTTTGATAGAGCACTTACAATAAAACCGGATTTTGCAGAGGCTTGGTTTAATAAGGGCTTGGCTTACGAGAGCATACAAAGGTTAGAAGGTGCACTTGATTGTTATGATAAAGCGTTACAGGTAAAACCAAAGTATCATGTGGCTTGGTATGAGAAAGGGACGGTATATAGAAAACTTGGCAAGACATCAGAAGCGATTGCATGTTATGACAAAGCAGTTGAACTTGACCCGAAATATGGTAAGGCTTGGTTGGAGAAAGGGCTTGCTTTGCATGTTCTTGGAAAAACGCAAGATGCAATCGAGTGTTTCAATAAAGCGATAGAGATAAATCCACAAGATGCAGAAGCGCTATGTGCAAAGGGGATTGCTCAGAACAAAATAGAATTGTACGATGCTGCGATTGAAAGTTTCAATAAGGCGATTAGTTTAGTGCCTACCTATCAGTCTGCATGGTTTAACAAGGGTAATGCATTATTCTCTCTTGGAAAATATAACGAAGCCTTGTCTGCATATAGCAAATCTGCCGAATTGAAGCCTGACGATGAGGGTTCATGGAATAGTATAGGTATATCGCTTATGAAATTAGATAAGGCAGAGGAAGCAGTAAAGTATTTTGATAAAGCAACTGCGCTAAAACCCGAGTATGAAAGTGCCTGGTTCAATAGAGGCATGGCATTCGAGAAACTCAATAAATACGACGAGGTTATAAAGAGTTTTGACAAAGTAATAGAGACAAATCCAAACAACGCAGAGGCTTGGAATCGCAAGGGCTTGGCTTTTAAGAATCTCGGTAAGACAGACGATTCTCTGCAGAGTTTCAATAAAGCGATAGAGATAAAACCAGATTTTGCAGAGGCTTGGTCAAATAAGGCGAATTTGCTTGCTGAACTTACAAGATACGAAGAAAGTTTGGCTGCGCTTGATAAACTGATATTGATTAGGCCAAAATCAACAGAGGCTTGGAATAGAAAAGGAAAAATTTTGCTTAAACTCGGAAAGACTGCAGATGCAATTCAAGCCTTTGGGAAGGCGATAGAACAGAACATAAATAACGAAGAGGCTTGGTTCAACATGGCTGAAACATTATATACAGTTGGAAGATACGAAGAAGCATTGGAATGTTTTGATAAAGCCATATCACTCAAGCCAGATTTTGCAGAGGCTTGGAATAAAAAGGGTAAAGTGCTTGAAAACCTTGAAAGATACGAAGAAGCAATCGGATGTTATGATAAGGCGATTTCGATTGACCAAAACAATACAGAGGCTTGGTATAACAAAGGTGCGATGCTTGATAAGTTAGAGCGTTCTGAAGATGCGATTGAATGTTTTGATAAAGCAATTGCTATAAAAGGAGATTATGTAGATGCTTGGCAGCATAAAGGGGCGACTTTGCGAAAGATTGGCAAATTTGACGAAGCAGATTATTGTTATAACAAAGCGATTGAGTTGAATCCAGATGCAGGAGAGGCTTGGGCATCTAGAGGAGTTACGCTCTATTCGCTTGGCAAGTTAGAAGAGGCAGCAGAATGTTTTGATAAAGTGATAAAGATAAATCCGAGAGATTTAGAGGCTTGGTCGAATAAAGGTTTGATACTTTACAATCTAGGCAGGTATGAAGAAGCAGTGAAGTGTTACGATGAAGCGATAAATATAGACCCCTCTTTCAAAATAGGATGGTCAAATAAGGGTAATGCGTTGTACAATATGGGGATGGTAGAAGAAGCGATAAAATGCTATGATAAAGCGATAGAGATAGACCCTGCCTATTTAGCGGCTTGGAAGAATAAGGAAGTTGCTTTGAACTCGCTTGGAAAGATAGCAGATACTATAGAATGCTATGATAAAGAGATAGAACTTGACCCGAATGATGCCACGGCTTGGTATAACAAAGGTTCTGCGCTAAGACAACTTGGAAGGAATAAGGAAGCGATAGAATGCTATAACAAGAGCCTTGAGATAAATGGAGAGCAGGAATGGGTTTGGGCAGACAAGGGAGCGGCGTTATATGAACTTGGGAAGGTTCAGGATGCTATAGCATGCTATGATAAAGTGATACAGATAAATCCGAATAACGAGCAGGCTTGGAATAACAAAGGTTCTGCGCTTTATTCTTTGGGTAAATACAAGGAAGCAGTATCTTGCTATGATAAAGCAATAGAGATAAAACCTGATTTCGATGCTGCGTATAACAACAAGGGTTCTGCGCTGTATAATCTTGGAAAGTACAAGGAATCGATTGAATGTTTCGAGAATGCCATAAGGGTGAACGAAGGATATGTAGATGCCTGGAACAACAAAGGGAATGCGTTTGGTAAACTTAAGCAATACGATGATGCGATAAAGTGCTATGATGCTGCTTTGAACATAAAGCCTGATTACGAAGTTACTTGGAATAACAAAGGTAATGCATATAGAGAACTTGGGAAGTATCAAAACGCACTTGAATGTTACGAGAGAGCAATTAAGATAAAACCAGATTATGAATCGGCTTGGTCTAACAAAGGGAATGTGCTAGGTTCACTGGGTCGTTTCAAAGATGCAGTTGCATGCTATGATAAGGCGATAGAGATAAGGCCTGATTATGAAGTGGCTTGGAATAACAAGGGATTTGCACTTGGAAATATGGGGCGTGTAACTGAAGCGTTAGATTGTTATGATAAAGCAATAAAGATAAAGCCTGATTATGCAGAGGCGTTGAATAACAAAGGGAACACCTTGAAGTCGTTAGGTAAGGTAAACGAAGCAATAAAATGCTATGAGCGTGCGATTGAGATAAGACCTGATTACGAGGAGGCTTGGAACAATAAAGGCGCTGCGATGATGAAGATGACAATGGATGGAGAAGCGTTAAAATGTTTCAATAAGGCACTTGAAATAAGGGAAGATTATGTAGATGCTTGGATAAACAAAGGGACTGCATTATACAATCTTGAGAGATACGAGGAAGCGCTCGAATGTTATGATAAGGCGATAAAACTAAAACCTGATTCGGAAGAGGCTTGGAATAATAAAGGAAATACCTTACGAAAATTAGGGAAGAATAATGAAGCGATAGAATGTTACGATGCGGTGCTGAGAATAAATCCAGACAATGTCGAAGCGCAAGCAAGTAAGAGTGCCCTAATTAGCGAGAAGAAGAAAAAAAGATGATATGAATGATAAAAATGATAGAAATAGGAAGATAGAAAATTAGATTAATTTAAAAGATTAAAAGATGTGAATAAGTAATGTGAATAAAACCTGTGAAATAGAAGGAAAAAGGCTAATTTCTTTGATATTGATTAGCATCTATGCATAGATTAGTTCTGCATGCGGGACGTGTGGAACATTCAGTAATATCAGTCGCAGGTTCGGCAAAGAAAAGGAGTTCGATAGTTATCTCAGTTGACTTGGGAAGGAGTCTGTCTGAATATCTATCAGATATTGGAGAGGTTGGGTATTTACCGAGTAAGTTAACAGACAATTTCTATGCAATGGAACTTGATGTCCAAAATGAAATCGAATACAGATGGAAAGAGTTTGAAACTATACTTTCGCTAATCCCAGGCTTATCATTTAAGGATGCGAACGCAGAAGATGTTGCTTTTCTACCTGGAATGGATACACTTGCGCTTCTTTTGAAACTTGATGAAATTGGGAAAGAAAAGAAATACGAATATGTGCAAATCCATTTTCCATCGTCTGAGAAGATGTTAGATTTTGTTATGTTACCTTTAAATGGAGAATGGTTTTATCAAACCACACTGCCAGAAATTAAGAATATGCTGAAACTCGCAAAATTGGTACGTAGTTTCATAAAAATGCCCGACCCTGATTTCATGTTGTCGAAGATAAACGAATATCATTCCAAGTTAGAAAATATTGCAAAATTAGTAACAGATGTAGATACCACATCGGCGAGATTTGATATGGACGCAAGATACATAAATGCCGGAAAAACGACTTTTGCATCTCTTTCTTTATTCGGAATAAATGTTGATGGCGTATTTACAGCAAGCGATTTTGATTTTGCATCAAAACGAATCATCGTAAAAGATTTCTATGATAAACCAAAGGATATAGAAGCACTTGGAGATATAGCAAGCGAACTTTTCGAAGACCCTGCCGATATATTCAGGAAGACCAAGTTAGTGAAATTTGACAAGAATGCGCTTGAAATACAACTTGACTACATAAATGCCCCTGATATGAGCGTTTACCAATCTAAAGGGCAACTTGCTATAAAATATAAAGGATTGAAAAGGACGATAATATTACCACCCCATTTGAGAGGGAAAAATGTAGAAAATGCCAAAATTTCAGATGGAAAATTTACAGTCCAATTCTCATAAAATACAAGCATAAAATAAAACAAACTCTCATAAGATGCTCATTATTAACAATATACAACAATAAAATAAGACAATAAAGTAAGAGAAAGAAAGTTTTTTTTACTTTACCTTATCTTTCTTCGGGTCAAAAGAGCCTGCGCATTTGTCGCTGCAGAACTGATACTCTTTACCGTCAATTGTCTTCTTTACGCCGCCGCCAGGTTTCATTAACTTCCCGCACTTGTCGCATGTTATGTCGAGTTTGTTCGATATCTTTGTTCCTACATCTTTTATTCCCATAGAATCACCTATTGGGGAATTAGCCTACTAGTACATAACCATTTCTCTTATTTTACTTTGTTTTAGTATCCCGTAATTGTTTGTATCCTCATCTTTTCAGACGTCTCGAGGGTGTCTATCTCTAGACTCAAGTGCGAAATGATACAAAGAGACGAGTGTGTTGTCTCCCCTATTTGGTTCGCCATGCTCCGAATATTTTCTCTTAAGATACTTTCGCGAAATAATTTGCGGATACTACAATTTTCGAGGTTGAACCGAAATCTATTTTGTGTAGGTTCTATATTATGCACGTAATGGGAAAGATAAAAATCCTCGATGAGAATTTGATAAGTAAGATAGCGGCGGGGGAGATAATAGAGCGTCCTGCCTCGGTGGTAAAAGAATTAATAGAGAATTCGCTAGATGCAGGTGCGAATAGAATTGTGATAGAATTATCGAATGGAGGAATAGACCTAATCAGGGTAGTAGATAATGGATGCGGTATGGATTTTGAAGATGCAAAGATGGCGTTTGAGAGACATGCTACAAGTAAGATTTCCTCTTTTGAGGACATATTAAAATTGCGCACATTTGGATTTCGTGGAGAGGCATTAGCGTCAATAGCAGCAGTTGCGAAGGTTGCTTTGATTACGAGAGAGAAAGGGAGTGGTGAAGGGATACATTTGGAATTGGAAGGGGGAGCAATAAAATCTTCAAAGATAGTTGGGTGCAGAGAAGGGACAATTATAGAAGTAAAGGATTTATTTGCAAATGTTCCGGCAAGGAAGAAATATCTAAGGAGTGGTGCGATTGAAGAATCGTTTATAATTGAGATAATAACAAAAGAAACTCTTTCGCATCCTGAAGTTGCTTACAATGTTGTTTGTGATGGAAAAGAGAAGATGAACCTACCAAGAACCAATCTTCGTGATAGGATAATAGACATATATGGGAAGAATGTAGGGAAGTCTTTGCTTCCTATAATTTATAGGAGTGAAGATGGAGATTTTGTTATTCAGGGCTACATAACAAAACCTGAGGTTTCGAGGAGCACGCAAGGTGGGATATTTACTTATGTAAACAATCGTGCGGTAACTTCTAAGGTAGTGAACAATGCGATAAAGGAAGTGTATTCACAGCATACAGCCAAGAACAAGTATCCTATTGCGGTAGTGAAGATAGATATGCCACCTGAGCATGTCGATGTGAATGTTCATCCTGCGAAAACACAGGTTAAGTTTTTGGATGATAAGCGAGTGTATAATGCTGTCTTAGATGCAGTAAAAAGAGCGTTAGAGTCGCCTATGCTCACACTTGAAGAAAGAATAAGAAAGATATCAGAAGGAAAGGAGATATCAGAAATAATAGAAAAATCAGATAGAGCAAAAGGTTCAGAAAAAGGAGAATTTTCAGAAAAGGATAAGCATAAGGAAGAGAAAGAAAAGAGAATAGATGAAAAGATAACCTTTTCTACGAAGAGAGAGAGTATGCAGAGCGTTCTTGAGAGCAAGGTAGATATATATCCAGTTCAGGAAGTAAATCAGATTAAGAATGAGAGGTTTCCGAAATTTGAACTTAGTATTCTTGGGCAGACGCATAACATGTATATAATTGCAGAATATGTGGACGGCTTGGTGTTGATAGACCAACATGCAGCGCATGAACGAATAATGTATGAGATGTTTACTGAAAAATATGGAGATGCGACTATAGAGAAACAGGAGTTAATCACGCCTATAAAGATGGAACTTTCGGCAAAGGAATGTAGTATCTTAGAAAAATACGAAGTGCATCTCTCTAACCTAGGATTTGAGATAGAACATTTTGGAGGAAATGATTATCTTATAAGAACGGTGCCAGTGATGTTGGGAAAGATTATAGATAAGGAATTTTTGCATGAACTTATAGATGACCTTTTGGAGAATGAGAAAGTAAGCGGGATAGAGCGAGTAAAAGAGATGTTAATCCAAAGGTTAGCATGTAGAGCAGCAGACAAATCGGGCAAGGTTTTCAAAGGTAACGAGATGAAGGTTTTAGTCGAAGACCTTCTTAAAATGAAGAATCCGTTTGCCTGTGCGCATGGCAGACCTACGATGATAGTTATACCATTCTCGGAACTTGAAAAAAGGTTTGAAAGAAAATGAAGTTATCTTTTTTTAATTTTTCTAATAGGTAATCTACGATAAAAATTGCGATACAAATCTAAGATTTGAGATTTGTTTTCTCTTATGACTATATATGAGAAGAAAACAAAAGATAAGAGAGATACCCCCAAGCCAAGATAGAAATATGTTTGTGGTTGGTATGTGAATTCTATGTTCTTTTCACCTGAAAAATTGATAAGATATATGTTAAGAAAAGAGTTTGCAATTAGGTGTGCAAAGGTATTGGTATCCAAGACGGTAATGCTCCACAAGGGGTCGTATGATTCTGCGAGGATTAAGGCGGTTTTACCATTTGACTTGATTTTTGCAGAATATTTTGCATCCCCTTTTTTTATATCTAAAATTTTACTTTGGTTGTAAAGAGGAGAAGTATGATTAAGAGATTGCGAGGTTGAGATTGCAATCGTATCTATAAGAGCATATGGGGTTTCTATGGATATGTTGACTGTATCTTTAAGTGAAAAAGGACCAAAGAAGGATAAGTTAGAAATTTTTTGAGAATGAAATGAATAATTTAAGATTGTGAGGTTTGCATAATCGGAATATCCTTTTAAGATGAGGTAATACTCACCTGGTATAGGAACGTTTAGGCAAGTATTCGCAAAGCCGTTTACAATGGTAGCAGAGCCTGCACTTAAGTTAGCGGACCTTACAGTCAAGCCCCTGAAAGGCTCCTCTTCAGATATACAAATATCTTTTTTTTCCAGAATAGAGAATACCTTTTGTTTTTCTTTTTCCAATTCTTTCTTTGATGCGGCAAAGAGGAGATTCAAAGCGCAATTTCCATCGGCTTGGAGTACTATCTTTCTCATTCCAGATATGTTTGTACTAAAATTGAACCATTTGAAACATGCTCTTTTGCTATATAGAGAGAAGTTATGAAACTCCTTTTCTATTTTTACAGAAAGATTAGAAGAATTAGGAGATACGAATGCGCGAATCCAAATCTCCCCTTCTTTAGGAACGTCTAGAGTGCATTCAATTGAAGAAGGGGTAGAGGTATATACCAAGCCGGAATCGTAATCAAAATCCCAAGAATTATTTCCACCTAGTATCTCTAATCTATTTCTCCAACCATCTCTAAATATATCGTAAACCCTTGTTTTTGCAAACCCCAGAGCAGGCAAGCCATTGTTCGTCTGTTTAGATAATTGCACAAACTTATCTGAAAAAGAATTTGCAATTATTTCATCTATCGAATCGTAATTTGAAAACAGAAAGATGCTTCCATAGTTTAGATAATTTATTGGTATTCGAGATTGTGAAAGGAAGATTACTGCAGTTGAGTTTGGCAGTCCGAGCGAGTAGGCGGTTGGCAGAATCTCAAGCCCGGAAAGTGAGTATGCAATCGAAGTCGGAGAAGATATTTCGCCTGCATAATAACTGTTTTCAAATAAAGGATATGTGGAATCGTATTTTTTCAAATCTTGTATCATAAGGCATTCTAGCATTCGAATAGAATCGTTATATCTCGCGGGCACGTCCGAATTGTGGATTAGGTATCTGATTGAAGGAAGATAAAGAAAATCGGAAATCCTATCCGTCATGTTGTTGGAAAGTAGATATTCTATGAACTGAATGTAATTTGAGGTATACGGTGAATATTCTGAGTAAGAAGAATATGGGGTAGAGGATTCTATAGAACCCCAATCAGAATGAGGATTCCAAGAAGTTTCTGCGTAAGGTCGGTATCCAGGCATCCAAACAATCTTTCCTCCGTTTGTCTTGTCGTACGTATTTTTAATTCCCATGGGCACTTCTGAAGGTGAGAAATAAGAATATACGCCTGGAATCATGGTTGATGATGAAATAAGAAAAAGAGCAAGTATTAGAACAGATGCGAATTTTGTAACCTTCCTCTTTTTTTCAAGTAAAACTTTGAAAGTTATTCCAAAAAGAAAAGAGAATGAGAGCGCTGTAAACGCACCCAATTTGTCAGGGTCTCTTAATATCCAGCCAAAATAGTCAAAAGGTGGTGTGAAAAGGAGTGGTGTCCATAAAAATGAAAGAGATATAAAAGAGATTGCCAAGATTGCTAAAATCAAGAAGACAAAAGAGAAACGGTCTTTGGATAGAAAATAGGCTGAAAAAGATGCAATGGGTAGTGCAAAAGTGGCAATTAACCAAGTTGGATAGGGTACAAATGAGGGACCATATGGAATTCCATATTCTGGACCCCAATACGACATTAGCCTTATAGAATTTATGAAGTTGGAATTTCTTGAAAGAAGAGAAACCACATCCCAAGTCATCATGTATGAAGGACCCAAGCCAAATCTAAGCGCGGAAAGGTAGGGAAATATGAAGAAGGCAGATAAAAGAAAAGAAACTAGGAAAGAAAGAAAGATTTTATTTGCAATTTTACGAATATTTACCTTTTCTGATAAGATAGAGAAAAATACTATCAGAGGTCCAAAAATCATCCAATGAGGCGTCAGGGCGCTTATTGTAAGAGTTGCGCCTAGAGCAACCTGCCAACTTTTCTTATCTTCTCTTACTGTTTTTATTGTGAAGTAGACAAGCATAGGCGAAATCGCATATGAGATAAGTAAGTAAACATGAACTATTCTTTGAATAGCCCAAGGGTTTAACATAAATACGAGCATGCATGCGGTGCATACATAAATCTGGTACCTCTTCGATACTTTTTTTGCAATTAGTTCCCTAGATGAAAAAAATATGCATGAACCCCCAAGCCAGAGCGGAAATATAAAATAGAACAACTTTTCGAACAAGTCGCTGGGAACAAAAAAGATTTTTCCAAGATAGACTGCAAAGAACATCAAGGGCAAGCGACTAGTCGATTCTAACACATTGTAAGAACCATGCTCGTTCCATAAAGGATATGCCCAATGGATATAATCTTCGAGTTCAAGAGTAAACATCAGGTCTGAGGAAAATACATATCCAGGAGTTAAAACAAGCATGCCAAATATGGAAAACGCAACTCCAAGAGGAAGAAGTATAGGAATTAGTATGTTAGCAAATTTATCATTCACAACACTTGAAAGCAGGCAGATATAAAAAAACTATCGGTAATGGTAATTTGTATATGAACCAATGCAATATGGGTTCATGCACAATCATATCCTAATCGAACTTTCAGGAGAATCGCAGTCCCTTGCACGTGCAGAGATAGAAGGCGCAATGAATGCTCTCGATAGTGGCAAAATATTAGATTACGAAGATTGCGTTGCAATTGCAGAATATTCTGGAGATATTCAAGAATTAGTAAACAGGCTGGCGCTTGCTCACTCGGTATCTATCTATTCTCAAAGTGCACAAGATGTAAAAGATATCGACCTTTCGAATGTAAAGCCGCTTGGTAACTCTTTCAGAATTCGTGCAAGACGCATAATGGAATATCGTAAAGAAGTTGATATTTCAGGCTTGGAACGCTCGCTTGGAAAGTTAATAAAAGGCAAAGTTAACCTTACAAATCCAGATTATGAAGTTCGTGTTTTGCTAGGAAAAAGAGTCCATATAGGCGTGCTTAAGCCAACTTGGAAGATCGACAGGACCTCGTACGAATTGCGAAAAGCACAGAATAGACCATTCTTTTCACCAATCACTATACATCCTAAATTT
>Ga0123519_10002262_pt1 | contig 32659 bp, 32 predicted proteins | sample YelNatPaOPRAMG02_FD_87396 | JGI IMG/M metagenome (GOLD analysis project Ga0123519, IMG submission 87396) | Hot spring microbial communities from Yellowstone National Park - Yellowstone National Park OP-RAMG-02 (version 2) | ecosystem: Environmental > Aquatic > Thermal springs > Hot (42-90C) ... | reverse complement strand
TGGTCTTATTAATTAATACGCACCCCTTCCAGTAAATAATGCTTTGAAAGTCTTAATTATTATTACAAAGTCAAGCCAGAGAGACCAGTTTAATATGTATAGTTGATCAAGTTTTACCCTTATATCGTATGTTAATTCACTTCTTCCGCTTACCTGCCATAAACCTGTCATGCCAGGTCTTACCATAGCATAAACATTTTTATACTCATCTAAAAAATTTTTAACAGCATCCATAGAGTCAGGACGTGGACCTATAATAGACATATCTCCTTTTAACACATTTAATAGCTGAGGCAATTCGTCAATGGAAGACCTTCTTAAAAATCTACCAAACCGGGTAATCCTTGGATCATCTTTAATTTTGTTGCGCTTTTCAAGGTCCTCTGTGACCTCGGGATGTTTTTTTAAATATTCTTTTAATGCAGGTTCGCTATCTATATACATTGTTCTAAACTTAAGCATAACAAATTCTTTAAAATCCTTGCCAATCCTTTTGTGTCTAAAAAAAATAGGGCCATGGGAATCAATCTTTATAATGATAGAAATTAAAGCGAACAAAGGAAGAAAAAGTAATATTAAACAGGATGAAAATAAAATATCGAAACATCTTTTAAAAATCATCTTCTGTGGAGAAAGAAGACCGCTTTCTGTGGTAATTAACATAATATTTTTACTTATAAATGTTTTTATCTGCGTATTCATAAAAGAAAATCCTGCAAGCTCTGAAACCATAATCAATCTTTTAAATTTAGTTTTAATATTTTTTATTAATTCTTCATTAGCGTAATGAAAAGGTATAAAACAGGTGTTATAATTCACTGCAATATTATCTGGTTTTATTATTTTTATAATCTTGTAACCAGAATACCAGTTACTATTAAAAATTTTTAAGAATTCAAATTCCTTATGTCCAGCCAATCCTAAAAGGCAAGCGTTTTCTCGAAGGTCAAAAATCTTAAAAATTATTATTTTTAGAATAAATCGAAAACTCGGGATAACGATTAACATATATACAAACATCGATGTAATGATGATCCTTGATACAGCTTCTGCTTCTTTTTGAAGAGATAGGATAACCCAAGTAATGAGAAAAGAAACAAAAATGCTTTTAATTAAAATAAGAAGTTCATCCCAGAAATCAAAAAAATTTCCATAACCACCATTATAGGCAATCACCATCAAAATCATTATAAAAATCCACCATTTTTTCAGATAGAATAACAGTCCATGACCAAGGGGTACAAACGTAATCCACCCTTCAAGCAATGCCCTTGTGTAAAATGCAAAAATTAATGACAGATATATCGCAATAATATCAATAAATATAATAAGAGTGCTCTGAAAAGTTTTTTTAGCAATCACAAAAATAACTTAAATATTTAGTTTTGTTATAATTTCTTTAAATTTAATTATAAAGTTCTCCCGCGAAAATTTTTGTGCATGTTTTTTTATGTAAGATATATCAAATCTTTCCTTTTCAAATTTCATAACAGCTTCTATTATGGCATTTTCTGTCTGCTCATAAAAATAAAGACCTGTTTTACCATCTATAACAGTCTCCAATATCCCACCTTTTCCAAAGGCAATTACAGGCACACCACAAGCCTGAGCTTCCACAGGGGCTATACCAAAATCCTCCTCAGCAGCAAAAACAAAACCTTTTGCCTTACCAAGGATCTTTATTAGATTATCCCTATCAAGATAACCAGTAAAAATAATGTTGTCCTTTGCTATCTTTTTCAATCTTTTTTTATCAGGTCCATCTCCTATTACAAATAATTTTTTATCACCCATCATGGTAAATGCATTTATAATAATGTCTACTTTTTTATAGGGGACAAAACGAGCTATTGTAACATAGTAATCTTCTTTTTTTACTGAAGGAATTATGGGCACCTGGACTGGAGGATAAAGTACAATTGAATCTTTTCCATAATATTTCTTTATCCTTTTCTGCGTATGCTGTGAGTTAGCAATAAAAAGGTCAACCCTATCAGAACCTGCCTTATCCCATAGACGGATATAGTTCATAATAGGGGCAAAGACAAATTTTTTATAACCCATATTCTTCATGTATTTGAAATAAAGGTCCCACGCATAACGCATAGGGGTATGGCAGTAACATATATGAAACTGATGGGGAAAGGTAAGTATATTTTTTGCAACAGAATGAGAACTCGTTATAACGAGGTCATAGTCTCTTATATTGATTGTCTCAACAGCTAAAACAAACAGCGGTAACAGGTTTCTGAATATTGTTTGAATATACGGTATATTTTGAAGAAATGTTGTCTTTATTATTGCCTTCTCAAGCTGTGTCCCTTTCAAGGCGTGTGAATTATAAAATAATGTATATATTGGTGAAGGTATGACCTCATACATTGATTCCAGAACTATTTCAGAACCAGCAAATTCAGAAATCTTGTCATGGATAATTACACTTTTCATAACTATATTAACTTTCTAACGCTTTTTTAAAAACCTCTTGATGTTTATGAGCAGATTTTTCCCAGGTAAACAATTTTACTCTCTCCAATCCTTTTTGTATCATGTTTTTTCTTAAATCCTTATCTTCTATAACATTCATTATCCCTTCAGCGATGCTCTCTGTATTATATGGGTCAACATAATAAGCAGCATCACCACATACCTCAGGCAGGCTTGAGGTATTTGATACAACTACAGGGCACCCGCATGCCATGGCTTCAAGGGGAGGAAAACCAAATCCTTCATAAAAAGATGGGAAAACAAAAACAGATGCGTTTTTGTATAATTCTGCTAACTCATTATTATTACTAACAGAATCAAGAACACGGATATTCTTATTCTTTTTAATCATCCCATCTATTGCTTTATTATTCCACCCTTCGTAACCAACAATAAGTAATGGTAATTCTTTTTGAAATAATTGTGGTAAAATACTGTATGCTTCAATCAATCCCTTAATGTTTTTTCTTGGCTGTATGGCACCTACAAAAAGAATGTAATGCCCTAATTGTTGAATAGTTTCATATACTATACCTTTTCTTTCTTTGAAAGAACTATTTTGTTTAAATACTGTATGATCAATACCGTGGTGGATTGTAACAACTTTATCTTCAGGAAATTCCATTCTATTTATGAGTTCTTCTTTGATATACTCAGAGGGAACTATAATAATCTGTGATTTATATATATGTTTTGAAAAATTTTTTTTAAAAAACTCGTATCTCTCTTTTGATGCCCAATCCATTCGATAAAAAGAAAAATCGTGGACAGTAGTTACTGTTTGGGCCGTCACATTAAGATAGGGGATAAAATTAGGCTCAAAATAGATATCAAATCCTTTATATTTCTTTCGGTTCATAACAGCACTTACAAAATCTCTGACATAAGGTAAATTTTTTAATATCTTCTTACCAAAGACCGGAAATCTACCCTTGCCCGTATCTGAGGCCGTTATGAGTTTATTAGATGTATACCCATAAAAAAATGTATACCTATATTCCGGATAGAGTTCTAACAGTTTTTGAGAAATATTGAATATATAGTTTCCAACTCCTGTAAGTTTTGATAAAAGAGGCGTAGTATTAATTAAAAGATTCATATTTGGTCTCAATATCTATGTACATTTTACAATAACCTGTACTAAAAATTGTAGTAAAAGATATTATACCTCATGGATACTGTTCTTTTCATCAATCACACAATTAAAGATAGAAAAATTCACATACTGGTGGTATTATAAAATGACAAAAATAAAGATTTTCTAAGCATTATTAAATGATAAGTAAAATTTATATTACTGGAGATTTAATAAGACCAAACCCCGATGGTTCAGCAAATCAAATTAGCAATATCGATTGGTTATATAACCTAATTTCTTTTCAGATAGAAAAAGTAAGTCATATAAAACCTGAAAGATTAATTAGAACTACTGAAAAAACAACTATACAGGACTGGGTACAAACAGAAAATATTAATGTCCCTTGCTGGCATTTAATGCAAAAGGAATTCCAAAACATTAATCACTCAGAGGTACTGGTAATTGGGTTTGAACTCCCTAAAAATACCAAATACCAGTTTGAAAAGAAGGGAATTAGATATATTGATGTCATCATACATCCAATAAGGTATCTGGCAGACATTATTCCTGCAATAAAATCGTTTGGCATTCCAAAAATTCAAGAAAATTTTGTTATTAAAGATGACGCATTTTATGTTTATGCCAATATTTTAAAAACACAAATGCAAAGAGTTTCTATGCTTAACATTGAAAATGATACAGCTCTCATTGTCGGGCAAACCAGAGTCGATCGTTCTCTTTTTACTGAGGAAGGTAAAATTTTGAATTTACTTGACTTTAAAAAAGAAATTCTAAAAATCTGTCAGAAACATGCTCATGTTGTCTTTAAACCCCACCCTTATGAGACTGATCCAGAGGTCTTTGATTTCATGGTCGAAAATAATATCGAAATTACTGATAAAAATATTTATGCTTTGCTGGCGAATAAAAATATTTCAACTGTATGTGGGATAAGCTCCAGCGTCCTTTATGAAGCAAAATATTTTAACAAAGAAGTTCAATGGTTTTTCCCAAGGAACATAGATGACTATCTTCCCATCCGTCCGGATTTATTTTTATCATTTGAATTTTGGTCTAATATTTTTGGAGGTCAAACCAATGAGGAATACTGGCTATTGCCATCTCCCCACCTTTTGAGAAAATCTCTTAATAGTTGGTGGGGACATTATGAATCACCACTTATTATAAAAAACGAAATTTCATCAGAAATCTCATCAGCAATAGATTTTATATCTGAAAATATTCTTCGGATAATAATCAGAAAAATTAAAAAAAAATTGAGTTCTCTTTTCTGGACTCCCATTCATAAAATAATTTCAGGTAAGGATTGGAAACCAAAAATAAATTGATATATTATAGACTTAACATACACCTAATTAATTTTTGAAGTACTATGTTGAACAGGCGGTTATTTTTCTTCTCACCAGTTCCTCCAGCAAAAACAGGTACCGCTACATATCTTTTTTCACTCCTGCCTCCTGATTGTTATCCACCACCAAATACATATTTCATAATCAACTGTGAGGATTATCAAAAACCGCCTCATGAATTTCTTGGTGTTCCATGCATCAATTACGATGATGTAAGGCTTAAACCTAATGATATATCGGTTTTTTTTATAGCGAATAATGAGTTCCACCAATATATTATTGCGTATTTAAAAAAACCAAAAATAGGAAGATATATTTTATGGATACATGAGCCACAAATTTTTCAAAATATGTTGGGTATGGCCCTTAATAATAAATTTCAGTACACCCTTAAGGATCTGGAAGAGGCCCTCAAACCAGAATTTGGATATCTTGCTTCTCAAATTATTAATGATATCCAGAAAGGAAATTTTGAAAATTTTTTTACATATACTATTTTATGTTTGAAAGATGTGCTTGAAAAATCTGATTTAATTGTAACCCATAGTATTTATGCAAAATTGAAGCTTTTGCTTGAAAGTGGAACATACAGAAACATACCGCCCATTTTGGTTGCAAAACATCCAGAAAAACCTAAAAATCCAGAAAATTTTTATTATAAAAAAGTTGCCTCGGAGGTTTTTCAAATAGGTATTTTTGGCTGGGTCAATCCACATAAAAGAGTGATTGAAGCAATATCCGCCTTTAATACCTTTTGGTCCTCTCTCCCACCGGATGATAAGGAAAAATGTATTTTAAAGATTGTTGGAGAACTTCCGCCTAAAGAGTATTATGACCCGGTAGGCTTTTCTAAAAATTTAGAATCTTCTCATAATATACATTTTACCGGCTTTTTAGACGATAAGGATTTTGATGAAGAACTAAAAAAGACACAGGTCATTTTAAATTTGAGGTTCCCCAGCTGTGGTGAATCAAGCGGTATACTTCATAAAGCAAGAGGGTTTGGCATACCTATAGCAATAAGCGATTTTCAAGCATTCAGAGAAGAACTTTCTGATGCACTTATCCCTGTTCATCCTGAAGCAGAACAAAAAGCACTTATCGATTTCTTAAACAAAACATTTTTAATGTGGAAACAACATAAAATAACCCACAGTATTATCCCAAATCAGAACAAAATTGACAAAAGATTTACTGCCCAACAGGTTTTAAAAAAAATATATAATTTAATGGAGGCTAAGATATAATGAAACTTACTATAAAATCCTTTCTTAAGAAAATCCCTCTTTTACCTTCTGTATATAGACGATACAGGGAGATCATAAATCTGGATACAAAAATTAAAACATCTGTAGAACTTATGGAGTATAGAATTGATAAGCTATATTCGTATCTTATGAATAAAGCAATAATTATTGGAGATGGCCAAATATTTTCACCTCAGGAAACAAAAGTAATTTATGCAACCCATGTAACAATCCATTATGCCGATCAACACAATAAGGCGTATGAGATAACATCAACCCAGTGTAGTGATGATTTAAAAGCGGTTCTTATTATCTTACAAAAAGAAGAAAAACCTTTATAAATTATTTACTTCCAAAATATAATTTAATAATGTCTTTTGTTGCCCCTATCATTTTAATGGAATGATTATCTATCCACATAATGCGATCACATATTTTTTCAACGTACGGCATGGAATGGGAAACAAAGACCATTGTCACACCCTTCCTCTTAAATTCTAACATTCTGTCAAGGCACTTTTTCTGGAAATCTATATCACCAACTGCAAGGACTTCATCAATTAAAAGGATTTCTGGATCGAGATTTGCAACTATTGAAAAACCAAGCCTTGCCAGCATGCCGCTCGAATACACCCTTACAGGCTGGTCAATAAATTCTTTAATCTCAGAGAAAGCGATTATATCATCCATCTTTTTTAATACCTCTGTCTTCAAAAACCCTATGAGCACCCCGTTGAGTAAAATATTTTCTCGTCCAGTAAGGTCAGGGTGTAAACCAGCTCCCAGTTCGAGTAGTGGTGATACCCTTCCCTCTACAAAAACAGTACCCTGGGTGGGTTTTAATACCCCTGCAATCAAACCAAGAATAGTGCTTTTTCCAGCACCGTTTCTTCCTATAATTCCAAGGGTTTCACCTTTCTCAATTTCAAAAGATATCTCTTTTAAAGCTTCAAAACGTGTATTTCTCATTGAACGAATGCCCCTGGGAAGGTTAAAAAGAAAATTTTTAATTCCCATCATCTGATGGTAGAGTGGATAACTTTTACTTACATTTTTGAAAATAACAACCTTTCTATTCATAAAATTTCAGCAAATCTCCATGACAAACTTTTATACACTATATGTCCCAGAAAAAAGATTATTATGGCGTAGATAAAGGCTAAGCATATTTCAGTAACGTTTAATATTCCTCCCATAAAAAGATTTCTCCAGCTTATCATCAATGATGCCAGAGGGTTCAGGTATATCAAAGGTTTATAATGATTTGGTATCATATGTTCAGAATAGATAATGGGGGTAAAGTAGAAAAGAAGCGTTGTAAAAAGTATAGTAAGTCTTTCGAGATCCCTGAAAAATAAATTTGTAGAAGCGACAATAAGGGATAGTCCATAGGTTATAAAAAACTGAATAAAAAGCAATATGGTAATACCGTAACACCATGAAATGGATGGTGTTTTACCGTAAATAATCAAAAATAAAACAACAACAGGGATTGCCAATAAGAAATGAATCATATCCTGTAATACATGGGTAAAAACAAGGACATTTCTTGGAAAATTTACCTTCTTAATAATGGATGCATTATTAAGGAACATCATGGGTGCGCCATTAACAGAATTTGCAAACCATTGCCAAGGAAAAAGCCCAGAAATTAGAAATAGTGTATAATTTTCAACCTGAATCTTTACAACAACCTTGAATGCTATAAAAAATACAAGGGCAAAAGCAAGGGGATGCGCTATAGACCATAGGTAACCTAAAAAACTATTTTTGTATCTTACCTTTAAGTCCTTCTGTGTAAAAACAATAATCAAATCTATAAAATGCTGTAATTTTTTTTCTGTATTTTTGGTCATCTTCATTTTTTATTTTTAATATTTTTTTTCTTTTACGACATTTGAAACATATTACAATAATTATTGTTTAAACCTATCCACCCTACCCTTGAGATATGCAATAAGGCGGTCTTTTGGTATAATTAATCCTGTTTTTACATTAGAAATTATATACTTATCATTTATAACATCAAGCAAATTCTCATTTAAAATTGATAAAGATTTGATTTTATTGCCTTTTATAAATTCTATCTCTGCTTCCATATCCCTAATTTTACATACATAAAATCCTACCGGGTTCTTTGAAGACCTGTATATGTCAAAATATGGCTTTGCAGCCTGCACCCACATGTTTGCCTTTTCAAGTTCACCCCTTACAAGATAAAACCTTACCATCTCACTGATATAATGTGCTGAAGAAGGATAATACAATATTGCCTTTAAAAGATAGTATTCAGCCTTTTTTTCATTGTCTAAGGTTTCATAGCATAATCCTATGGTGAAATAAATCTGGGAATCTGTGTCTTTTATCTTCTCCATTTGTTTTAATATTGATAAAAGGGTTTTCTTTAATATTTCTTTTTTTATAACATCAGATTCATTTTCGTAAAGCCTTTTTAAAATTGAAATGGATTTGATATATCCTTCGTTATCTAAGGGCATCTCTTTTATTGCCCCATTATACGTATGATATGCATCTACTATAAAACCGTTTTCTTCAAGGACACCGGCAATCTCTATTGATTTTCTTGCAAGACATACCCTTGCAGTAAACATAAAAGAGGCTAAAAGGATTATAGTGATTAATATTACAGGGATACTTTTTGATAACCTGTGAATTACAATTAATCTTTCAGGTTTTTCTTGTCTGAATTCAAGTGCTTTTTTTTCTGAAAATGCCATTGATGAGAGGACAAAAAAGGTTATTGTATGGGCGGGCATATCAAAAGAAAAATCCATTAATCCAAAGGTAATGCCGCATAAAACCGAGGTAAAAATAAATCGATATTGATAATTGTCTAATCTCTTTTTTGAAAAATAAAAATAACCTGTTAGATAGATTAAAAAACTTGCAAGCCCTATTAAACCAAGTTCCACTAAAATTTTAAAAAACAGGCTGTGGGTATATCTTGTGTAAATTCCACCGTTAAAATATTTTCTATATCCAAACTCTGTTGCCCCTGCTCCAACCCCGGCTGCAGGATGGGCAATGAATGCCATGAATGCATTTTTCCATATCTCAGTTCTTGTATTTAAGGTTTTAATCTCAGATTTTGTTATATTTGCCTTTTTGCCAAGCTCTTTTGTCAATCCCCCAGATTCTCCTTCCTTTATTGTCTTTAATAAAATAGAGACTAATATAATGGAAATAACAACGATTACAAATAAATGCAATATACTTTTTACCTTTTTTTCCTTAATTAGAAAAACTATAAGGCCCATTAGAAAAAGAAAGGATATGCCCATTGCAATGCGGGATGTAGAAAGTATTGTGGCAGCCAGTATAAAAACTGTGGCAATTTCAAATAATGCCTTTTTTTTATAAATACCAAAATATACAGCCAAAGGAAGCACAAAACTCATATAGCCACCAAAAACATTATGGTAAAGAAATGTTGCAAAAGGAATCGACTGTATGCTTGCGATTTCAGCAAATCTTTTTCCTTTGAATGTCTCTATCAATTTCGGAAAGAGTACCATTGACTGTATAATTGCACATATTCCAAGCACTGCAGCACCCAGAACAATGGCCTTTAAGGCAGTTTCTTTTCTATCGGTTATAGAAAAAGTATAGACAGATGCCAGAGACCATACTAAAACATTTAATTCATTTAATGTGCTTAAGGTATTCCAGCTCCATATAAGACTTAACGCATTCCACAAAAAAAAGGGCATAAAAAATATAAAAAAAACCTTTGAATTTTTACTATCTTCTTCTAAATAACCCCATTCTTCCTTTTTTTTGTATTCCCCAAGAATAGAAAAAAGCATAAATAGTATAAAAGTTGTTTCTATCCAGAACTTATCAATAGTTATATAGAACAAAGAAAGATGATTTCCGCCAAGAAAAGGGATGAGAAAAAAAAGAACGGGAATAAAAAGTTTTTCAAATTTTACTGTCTTTAAAAGACCTTTATTTTTTATTTTAATGCCTGTGCCCTCTCAAAAATACAGATATTTTTAAATTTAAAAATCATTTTTCCATTTCATCTGTTTTATTTTTAATCTTTTCATACCAAATGAAATGTCTGTGTTTTACATAATCCTCATCTATCCATCCTGTAAACATACTTTTTAAAAGTGGCCAGTTGGATTTAAAGCAGATAACAATGCCCACATGAATAACAAAAGCAATCATAAAGACAAAACCTGATAAGGTATGTATGACGGTATTTATAGATTCAATATCAGGGGCTAATACAATCCATTCAAGATTTTTTAAAACCTTGATTATCCCGGTTAAAGTAATGATTATTATAACAAACCCCATGCCAACGTATGCAAGTCTCTGCTCTGGCAGATATTTATCCGACGGTGGTTCCTTTCCTATGCCAATCATGGCAGACAAAACCTTTATACTCTGCCTAAAATCGCCTCTTTTGGGCATAAGTCCGAACTCACCTCTTATGCTATGATAAAATATATGGAAAAATACGACCATGACAAAAAAAATAGATGCAATATAATGAACGGTTGTAACTGTATTAAAATCCCCTGTCCATGCAAGCCCTGGTATTTCTGCGATATAATATCTTTTAAAAAGGGGCAGGCAACCAAGTCCTGTAAAAATTAAAACAATACCTGATATGGCCAGTATCCAATGTTCAAGGATCTCAATAAATGGATGCCTTTTAATTTTACCTGCCATTTTCACCACCCCCTTTTTCTTTAGAAATAATTGCAGCCACCACAGCCCCTATTATTGATAAAAAACCGGAAGAGATCACCACCTTACCGATCGGGTTAAAGGTCGTTTGTATTTTATTTTTTACTTCAACAGGCATTTTAAACCTTTCTTTTTTTTCAATAAGCACCTTATTAATATCATCAAAAGAAACCTTTGAAAGATAAATAGTTGATGTGCCTCCATTCTGTTTATCTCCGTATATAAAAAGTCCTTCATCTTTTGCCCTTTGCCGTGCCAGTTCATATACGGCCTTTCTCTCACCGAATAAAAAAACGGCTTTTTCCTTTAGTCTATCTTTACAGGCCACAACACAGGCCGGTTCCTCGCCCTTTTCTATCTTATCTTTACAGAGGTCACATTTATACATAACCCCGCCTCCAGCTAATTTCGGAAGTAGATGCAGATAGATACCAACTCCTGCCTGTCTTTGAGGTATATGCCAGGGGCATACATCCCTGCATTTTGCTCCCCCAAAACATATCTTTTCATTAATAACAGAATTTCCAGCAGGCCTTTTTGTGAGTGCTCCGAAAGGACAGCCTCTTACACAGGGTGGGTTATCACAGTGCATGCACCTTCTTGGAATAAAAATCTCTTTTCCCTTTATCTGCACCTTCTGAACAAATATCCAGTTATATGGGGTAAGGGTATCTATTTTTTCTTTCTTATCAGACCAGTCTTCATAGAATTTTCTCGGCCAATATGGGATGATGGGTTTTTTTGGTTCAGGAAATCTTGCCTTATTTTGTTCTCTGCAGGCCAAGACACATCTCGGTATGGGCTCATTGATACATCCATCACATCTTGTAATATCTATCAGGGTAGCATATTTTCCCTCAACAGCATAGACATTATCTTTTATAATTATAGATGACAAAAGTGCTGATGATACAATAAAAAAACCTCTTCTTGTTAACTTCATAATAAAACCCCCAATTAATTATTTTTATATTATAGTTTTTTAAATTAGTTTTGTCATGGGTAATATAGATGATAATTAAATAACATATTTGATATTTTTAAAAACGTTGTTTATCCTTTTATTATTATAAGAATTATCTTAAAATTATTGAAGAATTAACAGAAGAGATTTAAAATTAAAACATAGATGTCTGATTCAAAAAAAGCATATATAAAAAGTTTGGTCAAACATGGATAAAACTGAGGTAAAAGAAAAAATAGAGAAATTAAGAAGAGATATTGAATACCATAATTATAGATACTATGTCCTTGATAGTCCTGTCATCACCGATGGCGAATACGACAGGATGATGAGGGAACTTCAAGAACTCGAAGAGGCATATCCCGAATTCTTAACACCTAACTCCCCCACCCAAAGGGTTGGTGCAAAACCCCTTGAGGAATTTGCAACAGTAACTCACACAATACCCATGCTGAGCCTTGCCAATGCCATGTCAGAAGAAGAGGTTATAGAATTTGATAAAAGGGTAAAAAAACTGCTGGGAGTAACAGAGGTGGATTATGTAATTGAGGTAAAGATAGACGGTCTTGCCGTTGAACTCGTTTACATAAACGGAGAATTTGTTCTCGGCTCAACAAGGGGTGACGGATTTACAGGAGAAGACATAACACAGAATCTAAGGACTATAAAATCTATACCCATGAGACTTCTTCAGACAGATAATATTTCAATTCCTGAAAGACTTGAGGTCCGCGGTGAAGTTTATATGGGGAGAAAGGAATTTGAAGAACTTAACAAAAAAAGGGAGATTACAGGTGAACCAATTTTTGCAAACCCAAGAAATGCTGCCAGCGGTTCTGTAAGACAGCTTGATCCAAAGATAACGGCAAGCCGTAAATTAAATATATTTTGTTATGCCATGGGTCAGATTACAAATATGGAACTGAAAACGCACATGGAATTTCTTGACTGTCTTAAAAAGTGGGGGTTCAGGGTAAATCCTTATACAAAGCTATGTCACAATCTTGATGAGATATTTGAGCATTATAATTATATAAAATCTATAAGGGATGAAATACCATATGAGATAGACGGAACTGTTATAAAGGTAAATAGACTTGACTATCAATCTGCGTTGGGACAGGTATCGCGTTCTCCCAGATGGGCAATAGCTTATAAATTTGAAGCTCACGAAGAAGAATCCATAATAAAAGATATTATTGTAGGAGTAGGTAGAACAGGCGCTCTCACACCTGTCGCGATCCTTGAGCCTGTAAATATTGGAGGTGTTGTCGTTGAAAGGGCAACCCTTCACAACGAAGATGAGATAAAAAGAAAAGACATAATGGTTGGCGACCATGTCATTGTTACGAGGGCAGGAGACGTTATACCAGAGATTGTAAGGGTCATTACTGAAAAAAGAACGGGTTCAGAAATTCCATTTGTTATGCCTGAAAAATGTCCTGTATGTGATGAACCCGTTGTCAGACCCGAAGGTGAGGCAATAAGAAGGTGTGTAAATATTAACTGTCCTGCTCAGATAAAGGGTAGAATCATCCATTTTGCATCAAAAAGGGCAATGGACATAGAAGGTCTTGGTGAAAAACTCGTAGACCAGCTTGTGGATAAAGGCATAGTGAAGGATGTTTCAGACCTTTATTATCTTACAAAGGATGAACTTGCAAACCTTGAAAGAATGGCAGAAAAATCGGCACATAACATAATAGATGCTATAAACGATTCAAAAAAAAGACCCTTTAATCGTTTTATATATGCCCTTGGTATAAGACATGTGGGAGAGCATATATCAGGACTTCTTGCAGAACATTATAAAAATATAGAAGAACTTATGGCAGCAAAAGAAGAAGAATTAATAAATATACCTGAAATAGGACCTGAAGTGGCGGCCAGTATCGTCTTTTTTTTCAAGGATGAGAAGAACAGAAGGACAATAGAAAGGATAATAAATGCCGGTGTAGAAATAGAATATCGTAAAGAGGGCCATAGACCCCTTGAAGGTTTAGTATTCGTATTTACAGGGGCACTTAAAAGCATGTCAAGGGATGAGGCAAAAAGGTTGGTCGAATCCCTTGGCGGAAAGACATCAAATTCAGTGGGTAAAAAGGTAAATTTTGTTGTTGCAGGAGAAGAGGCAGGTTCAAAATTAGATAAGGCAAAACAGATGGGTGTAAAGATTATAGACGAACAAGAGTTTTTAAGGATGATCAGGGAGGCTTAATTTGAAGGTTATTTTACATATCTGCTGTGCCCCCTGTTCCATCTATTCTTTAAAAACCTTAAGGGATGAAGGTATGGATGTGACAGGCTATTTTTATAATCCCAATATCCATCCTTATTCAGAGTTTCTAAAAAGGCTTCTGACCCTTGAAAATTATGCAAAACTATCATTAATGCCGTTGATCGTTGAAAAAGAGTACAATTTGATGAGTTTTTTAAAAGGGGCTATGGAATACGGAAAGGACAGATGTATTTTTTGCTATAAAATAAGGCTCGAAAGGGCATTTACTAAAGCATTGGATGAAAAATTCGATGCAGTTACAACTACTCTTTTATACAGTAAATATCAGCGCCATGAAGAGATAAAGAAGATAGGATTGGAATTATCCAGCATATATTCTATCCCTTTTATATATAAAGATTTTAGAATCGGCTGGAAGGAAGGCATAGAGGCATCAAAAAAACTAAATATGTATAGGCAGAACTATTGCGGGTGTATATTCAGTGAATACGAAAGATATAAAGGGGAGGCAAAATGATACCAGGATTTGGCAAAATATTTATCATAATAGGTATATTGTTCATCATTATAGGGCTTGCCTTAATGTTCGCTGATAAGATTCCCTATATTGGCAGACTTCCCGGGGATATTTATATTAAAAAAGAAAACTTCAGCTTTTATTTTCCCATAACAACGAGTATCATAATAAGCATTATACTGACGTTGCTCTTTTCAATATTCAGAAAATAACTTAAAATGTTGACTAATAAAAGTTAAATATTTTAAAAAAATAAATATGAAGATACCTGTTGTTTATAGTGAAGCTTTTTATACAGATTACGATACTGTGGATTGTGAGAATCCTGACAGAATATCCTCCATATATTTTAAGATTGTGGACATAGCGGAAATTATTGAACCTGAACCGTGCACGATTGAAGATTTAAAACTATGTCATAGCGATGAGCTTATTGAGTCTGTCAAAAGAAAGGATGAACTCTATTATGTGGCAAAAAAATCGGCAGGTGGTGCCATAAAGGCAGCGCAAATAGCCCTTGAAAGGCCTTCTTTTGCATTAATTAGACCTCCTGGACATCATGCAGGGTATAATTTTAATGGAGGATTTTGTTTTTTTAACAATATGGCCATAGCCATAAAGAAACTCCTGAAAGAAAGAAAAATAAATTCTGCCTTAATTGTAGATATAGACCTGCACTATGGAAACGGTACATATGATATCGTAAAGTGTGATGAAAGGATAAGATTTAAAAATATCGATGCCTATCCCAGGGGCAATTTTATCAAGGACTTGAAAGATGCCCTCGAGGAAGCTGAAAATTTCGATATTGTTGGCTGTTCAGCAGGTTTTGATACATATATAAAAGACTGGGGTGCCCTTCTTACAACAGAGGATTTTAAAACCATAGGATATCTATTAGCCTCTTCTAATCCCAATGTATTTTCCATCTTAGAAGGTGGATACTATATACCTGATTTAGGCTTAAATGTCCGTACATTTTTAGAAGGCATAATGGAAGCTTGTTCATAGTTTCTGTCATCTCTTTTATTGCAGGTATTTATTTCGAAACATTATATAACCTACCAATTAAATATATTTTTTTCCTTTTAATGCCTTTATTGTTTGTTATTCCATTTCTTATGGACAGATACAGACGCATCTGTGCGATTATTTTATTTTTTTCCTTTTTCCTTGCAGGAACTTTAAGGATAGGACAGCTTATAAATACCCTTGATGTGGAAGAACCCGATGGCAAATCCTATCTTTTTGAAACTGTATTAATAGAATCAAACAAAACGATTAAGATGCTTAAGATATTACAACCAGATGCCTATAAAGACACCCACGTAATACTAAGGACTGAAAGGGAACTGGACATTGGAGATAAAATAATTATCTATGGTGAATTAAAGGCACTTTCTGAAACATATAAAAATCCCTATTTAATCTCCTGGAAATGGTTAAAACATCTTGAATGCATAAATTTCGAGCTGAAGGGAGATATTTTAACCATAAAAAAAGGAGAAAACACTATTGACAAGATCAGAAGGTTCATAAAAGATAGGATTGAAGAAACAGGGGCAAAACATATAGGTATCATAAAGGCACTTGTTTTAGGAGACAGGACATCTATAGATGAAGAAACGAGGATAGTATTTCAAAGGACAGGGACATCTCATATACTTGCCATATCGGGTCTGCACATAGGCATCATAACGGGTTTTTTCTTTTTTATAATAAAATGGATTCTTGGAAGAATAAGGCCACTGGCACTTTCTGGAATGGATAAAAGATATGCGGCCATTATAACTATAATCTTTCCTGTTCTTTTTATGGTCTTTTCAGGATCAAACATATCCACTATAAGGGCAACTTTTATGGTCAGCATCTATTTGCTGGCAATATTTTTTGAAAAGCAAAGGGATCTGTTAAACACTGTGTTTCTTGCCGCCCTTTTTATACTTTTAATATATCCCCATTCACTTTTTATGCCGTCCTTCCAATTATCTTTTTTAAGTATTCTTTTTATCATCCTTATAACACATAGGGTTTATCCATTTATAAAGGTGAACGACAGGTTCATAAAATGGCTACTTATAACCTTAACTACCACCTTTTCTGCAATGGTAGGCACTTTACCTGTTGTACTATACAATTTTTACGGGGTAAACTTTTTGTCATTTATACATAACCTCATTTCAATCCCTTTAATATGCCTTATTTCCTTACCCTTGATTTTAGTTGGGATCATTCTACCTTATGGCGGGTACTTAATTGTTCTTGCCGGAGAATTGATAAATCTGAACATCTATATTCTGAAGGCACTCGATTTTGGATATATGTTCCCGTTGATTAGACCAGGTCTTTTTGAATCAATGCTCTTTTATGCAATAATTATCTGTCTATTCTTTGCAAACAAAAAAATCGTATTCTCAATTTTATGTTTTATTGTTCTGCCTTTAGCTATAACCCATTCCATATCTGAGATAAACAAAAGATTTTATAATGACCTGTGTATTAATTTTATCGATGTAGGAATGGGCGATGCCATACTTATCGAAGCACCTAAGGGTAAACGCATATTAGTTGACGGTGGACAGAGATTTAAAGGAGATTTTGATACTGGGAAAAATATTATTACCCCTATCTTGCTATCAAAAAAGATATTGACCCTTGATTATATAATAAATACCCATCCCCATAGTGACCATTTAGGTGGGCTTCAATACATACTTGAGTATTTTAAAGTAAAAAAATTTGTGACAGGTGGTTTTTTTATAAAAGAACCTCTTTTTTTAGAAACCATCAAAAGGTGCAAAGATAAAATGATTAACATAGAAATATGGAATGCAGGGAGTATGATTTTTTTAGAAAAGGATTTCCACATAACAGTTTTAAACCCTGACAGAAATTACCACAGCGTCAATCTTAATAATGCTTCCCTTGTTTTAAAGATAACATACGGCAAGAAATCAATTCTACTCACAGGTGATATAGAAAGGGACATAGAAGAAAGGCTGATCATGAATAACATGCCTTTAGAAGCCCATGTCTTAAAGATCCCCCATCATGGAAGCAATAATGCAAGTAGCATAGCCTTCCTTATGGCTGTAAGACCTGATATTGCTATTTTGAGCGCCGGTAAAGGTATTAAAGGGCTACCAGGGAAAGAAACATTGAATAGATACAAAATTTTATCTATTCCTGTCCTTTCCACATTAAAAAACGGTTTTATATTAATCTGCACAGACGGTAAAAAATTATCCGTTAATCCTTATCAAATAAGATGAAAAAAGATCTTCCGGTTATGTATTGATAGTGCATTAACACAATGTTAAAATATGGTCTGGAGGTGCACAATGAACGAAGAACGTGACAAATTTCTTACAGAATTAATGGGTCAGTGCTGGCATGACTATGATATGGACAAACCAATAAACACGTATTCTCTTGAGGCATATATCTGCAAAAAATGTAAGGGGTTTATCCTGGGAAACAATGATTTTTCTCAAGAAGAGGATTTTATAAAATTGTATAACTGGGCAAAAACTCAAAATACGCTGAAAAAAATAATAGATGAATACGAAGAGCAGAATTTTCACGATCAGGAAAATGGTAAATTCTATAGAGAAAAGTTTGCAGATAGTGTTTATGGAATTTTTAAGCAAACAAAAGATAATGGATCATAAAAACTTGACAATCATTTATCAAAAGTTTTATTTTAAAAATCATATAGAAAAGGTATACCATTGGTCACAAAAGAAAAAAAGACAAACATCGACATATATAAGGCATGGTGTAAGGCCTGTGGAATATGTGTGGCCTTTTGCCCTGCCGAAGTTCTTGCAAGAGATGAAGCTGGATATCCATATGTAAAATCCCCTGAAAAATGCATAAATTGTGGATGGTGTGAATTGAGATGTCCTGATTTTGCAATAACCGTATACAAAAAAGATAAAGATTTTAAAGATATAGATGAATAACAAAAAAAAGCGACCCTTTAAGGAATTTTTACTTCAAGGAAATGAGGCAATTGTAGAAGGTGCCATTAAGGCAGGTTGTCGTTTTTTTGCCGGTTACCCCATAACCCCTGCCACAGAAATTTCCGAAGCAATGTCTGTAAAACTTCCACAGGTAGGTGGAACTTTTATACAAATGGAAGATGAAATTGCCAGTATTGCCGCTGTTATAGGTGCATCTCTTGCAGGAGTAAAATCCATGACAGCTACCAGTGGCCCTGGGTTCTCCCTCATGCAGGAAAATATAGGATTTGCGATCATGGCAGAGGTGCCCTGTGTAATCGTGGATGCAATGAGGGGAGGCCCCAGTACAGGTCTACCCACTTCACCATCTCAAAGCGATGTTATGCAGGCAAGATGGGGTACCCATGGTGACCACCCGATTATTGTCCTGTGTCCTTCCACTGTAAGAGAATGTTATGATTTAACTATTAAGGCATTTAACCTATCGGAAAAATTCAGAAATCCTGTTATCCTTCTCGTAGACGAGGTGGTTGCCCACATGAGGGAAAAGATTACTTTTTTTGACGACGAAGAGGTTGAGATATTCAACAGGATAAAACCCAATATGCCGCCGGAATGGTATATACCTTATGTGGATACGCCAAGTGGTGTGCCACCGATGGCAAATTTTGGAGAAGGATACAGATACCATGTAACAGGACTCACACATGACATAAGAGGTTTCCCTACCTCAAGACCTGAAGAGATAGACCCTTTTATTAGAAGATTGTTTAGAAAAATAAGTCAACATTTTTCAGAATTACAGTTCGGCGAGTTTTATGAGACAGATGATGCCGATATTACAATAATTGCATATGGTTGTGTAGCTAGATCTGCTAAAAGGGCGGTAATTGATGCAAGGCAAAAAGGTTTAAAGGTAGGGCTTCTAAAACTAAATACACTATGGCCCTTTATGAGAACTGCTGTGGAAAGGGTTTTAAATACGTCAAAGATAGTTATTGTGCCTGAAATGAATATGGGTCAGATATCAAGGGAGGTTAAAAGGGTAAATAAAGGGCCTTCAAAGGTATTTACAATAAACAAAGTAGATGGCACTATCATAACTCCCCAGGAGATCCTGGCACGGATCAAGGAGGTAAGTTGATGCCTGAAATAACCAAGCTGATCCATAAATATCTAAGACATGATAAGAAATTCCCCCATGTATGGTGTCCTGGTTGCGGTATCGGCATTATGCTCGGTGCACTAATTAGGGCTATAGACAGGTGCGGTTTTACAAAAGATGAGATAGTCCTTGTATCAGGTATAGGTTGCACGGGCAGATTGCCTGTATACGTTGATTTTAATACATTACATACTACCCACGGGAGGGCCCTTGCCTTTGCAACAGGGGTCAAGCTTGCAAATCCAAAGCTAAAAGTAATAGTTATTATGGGTGATGGAGATGCCGTAGCCATCGGTGGAAATCATTTTATACACGCTGCAAGAAGGAACATTGACCTTACTGCAATAATTGTAAACAACAGTATTTACGGCATGACAGGGGGTCAGTATTCTCCTACAACCCCATATGGAATGAAAACAACCACTTCGTCCTATACACATATTGAACAGGCCTTCAACATTTCAGAACTTGCCGTCACAGCAGGTGCACCTTTTGTGGGAAGAGGAACTGTCTACCATGCAAAACTATTAGATAGCCTTATGGAAAAGGCATTTCTGAAGAAGGGATTTGCTGTAGTAGAGGTGATATCCCACTGTCATACCCAGTTTGGAAAGTTAAATAAAATGGGCAGTGCCGTGGAGATGATGCAATGGCAGAGAGACCATGCAGTAACCGTTGAAAAGGCTGCGAATATGACAGAGGAGGAATTGAAAAATAAGTTTAAGATAGGCGTCCTTGTTGATAAGGATCTGCCTGTTTATCTCGATGAGTATAAAAAGATAAGGGAAATGGCCAGGGCAAAAAATAAATAATTATAATATCAGACAGGACAGGGAAAAGGTTGATATGGGTTTTAGATACGATATAAGGTTAAGCGGTTCAGGTGGTCAGGGGATTATATTAATGGGTATTATCCTTGCTGAAGCCGTAGGTATTTATGAAGGAAGATATGTATCACAAACCCAGAGCTATGGGCCTGAAGCAAGGGGTGGTTCAAGTAAGGCAGAGGTTGTTATAAGTGATACTGAAATAGATTATCCAAAGGCGATGAAACTTGATATGCTTTTGGCCATGAATCAAAAGTCCTGCGACGATTATTATATGGATTTAAAACCGGAAGGTATTTTAATAGTTGATTCAACCTTTGTAAAACAGTTACCAGTAGCCAAGGTTTATCAAATACCCTTTACAAAAATCGCCAGGGAAAGATTCGGTAAAGAAATGGTAGCAAATATCATTGCCCTTGGTGCAATTACAAAACTAACCGACATTGTTTCACCAAAATCAATGGAAAAGGCTGTTCTTGCAAGGGTGCCAAAGGGAACGGAAAAACTAAATCGGGAGGCACTCAATATAGGAATGGCCGAGGCAATAAAGGCCAGAAAACACATCTTACCGTTTATGAGAAGTGAGCGGGAAGATGAAGATACATGAATATCAGGCAAAAAATCTCCTCAAATCTTACGGCATCCCCATCCCAAAAGGAATGATAGCAAAAAATAAAAAAGATGCCCTTAGTATCTGGGAAGATATGAAGGGTATTCCCCTTGTTGTAAAGGCCCAGATTCACTCAGGGGGCAGGGGAAAGGCAGGGGGTGTAAAGATTGTCAATAAAAAGGAAGAACTTATAGATTATGTGTCAACTCTTATAGGCTCTGTTCTCTATACAGAACAGGCAGGTAAAGATGGAATGCCCGTTGAATGTGTGCTGGTGGAAGAGGCACTTAAATTTAAAAAAGAGCTATACCTTGGATTCACAATAGACAGGGCCAGAGCCTGCATCTCCATGCTTGTAAGCTCTGAAGGTGGTATAGAGATTGAAAAGGTTGCAGGTCAATCACCGGAAAAGGTAATTGTAGAGAATATAGAACCCCTACTGGGGTTAAGGGATTTCCAGCTTACCAGAACCTTCCTTTTAGCAAATATTGATTTTAAATATCTGCGAAAGCTCAGTTCAATTTCAAAATCCTTATACAGACTTTTTATAGAAAAGGATTGCTCTTTGGCTGAGATCAATCCCCTTGTAATCACTGAAGATGATGAAATCGTGGCTGTGGATGCAAAGATAAATTTTGACGATAATGCCCTGTTCAGACATCCAGAAATTCTTTCCCTTCGCGATTACATCCAGGAAAATCCTCTTGAGGTGGAGGCAGCAAAATACAATCTTAATTATATAAAACTCAAGGGGAATGTAGGTTGTATGGTAAATGGTGCAGGGCTTGCAATGGCCACCATGGACCTTATAAAACTTGTAGGGGCAGAGCCGGCAAATTTTTTAGATGTAGGCGGTGGTGCCACATCTGAGATGGTAAAAGAGGGGTTTAAAATACTCTTATCGGATAAAGATGTTAAGGTTATTTTTATAAACATATTCGGTGGTATTTTAAGATGTGATACCCTTGCCCGCGGAATAGTGGAGGCGGCCAAAGAACTCCATGTAGAATTACCTATTGTGATAAGGCTCGAAGGAACAAATGTGGAAGATGGAAAAAGGATTTTGAGTGAATCCGGCCTCAGCTTAATAACTGCAAGAGACATGGGGGAGGCTGCATATAAGGTAGCAGGCGCTCTGGGTTTAACATCATGATTTCGTTAAAAATTAAAATGTAATTTAATGTGAAAGTATGAGTATATTGGTGGATAAAAATACAAGGGTTCTTGTTCAGGGTATAACAGGAAATGAAGGTGCATTTCATACAAGGCAGATGATAGAGTATGGAACAAACATTGTGGCTGGAGTTACCCCGGGTAAGGGAGGTGTGGTTTTCGAAGGCATACCTGTTTTTAATACGGTTTTTGAGGCGAAAAAAAGGATGGAAATAGATGCTACTGCAATCTTTGTCCCGCCTCCTTTTGCGGCGGATGCTATCTTAGAGGCAGCAGAATCGGGTATAAAAATAATTGTATGCCTTACAGAGGGCATACCTACCCTTGATATGCTTACGGTGTATCATTATATAAAATCAAAAAATGCAATTTTAATTGGACCCAACACACCTGGTATCATCTCGCCAGGTAAATGTAAAATAGGAGTTATGGCAGGATATATCCATAAAGAAGGCCCTGTTGGTATTATTTCAAGAAGCGGGACATTAACTTACGAGGTAGTATATCAGCTTTCAACAAGAGGTATAGGTCAATCAACGTGCATAGGCATCGGCGGTGACCCCATTGTAGGATTAAAATATGTGGATATATTAAAGATGTTTGAAAAGGATGATGAGACAGAGCTTGTTATTATGATAGGAGAGATCGGGGGTAGTGCAGAAGAAGAGGCTGCATTTTATTATAAAAACAACAAAAAAAAGCCTGTTGTGGCATTCATTGCAGGTGTTACTGCCCCTCCCGGCAGACGCATGGGTCATGCTGGAGCCATTATAACAGGGGGTAAGGGAGATGCAACTTCCAAAATCAAAACCCTTGAAGAGTCAGGAATAACTGTTGTAAAAAATCCTGCTGAGATATGGCAGGCGGTTATAAATGCAAAATATAAACAAAACTGATACCAGCCTTGAAACAAGTTCCTTTTTGACACTTTTTACTGAAGAAAACATTTATGAAAGGTTATGGAGATGAAAAAAATCCACATTGTTTGTAAGAGAAAAAAGCATGATGCCATAAAGATTGCTGAGGACATAATACGTTTATACGGCAATGAGGTGGATATATTTGTGGACGAGGAGTCTGCAAAGCATTTAAATTATCCAAAAACCTTAGAACTCGAACATGTGGGTGAAGAGGCAGATTTGATTATTGTCCTCGGTGGTGATGGAACGCTCCTTGCAGTGGCAAGGCAATTAAAAGGCAAGGAGGTTCCCATATTAGGGGTAAATTTAGGAGGCCTCGGTTTTTTAACAGAAATTTCTGTGGAAGAATTGCAATTGATGCTAAAAAGAATACTATCAGGTAATTACAAAACCTCAAGGAGGATGATGCTCGATGTTGGGGTTATAAGAGATGGCAATACGATATTTAACCTACCTGTTTTAAACGATGCAGTAATAACAAAAGATGCCCTTGCAAGGATCATAGACATAGAAGTCTATGTAAATAATGTGTACTTAACTACTTATAAGGCCGATGGATTGATATTTTCCACCCCCACTGGCTCCACCGGATATTCTCTTTCTGCAGGAGGCCCCATACTTTATCCTTCCCTTAAAAATGTAATAATCACTCCTATATGTCCCCACATGCTTACAAACAGACCTCTTATACTTTCAGAAGATGTAGTGATGAAGGCAATCTTAAAATCCCAAAATGAAAGGGTTGTCTTAACTATTGATGGACAGATTGGTTTTCCCCTTGAATACAAAGATGAGGTGGTTGCAAAAAAATCACCTTATTCTGTAAATCTAATCAAGTCTTTTTCTCGTGGATACTTTGAAATTCTAAGGGAAAAACTCAAATGGGGTGAAAGATAGTAGATGTTGACCTTTTTAAAGGTTAAGGATTTTGCCATAATAGATGAAATGGAGGTTGACTTTGAAGATGGTTTTAATGTAATCACAGGTGAGACAGGCGCTGGAAAGTCAATAATCATAAATGCTTTATCCACCTTTTTATACCAAAAGGTCTCACCAGAAGTATTAAAAACCTCAGCAAAACAGGCTGAGATAACAGCCCATTTTTTAGAAGGAGGAAAAGAATATATTTTAAAAAGGGTTATACTTGCCTCCGGAAGGTCAAGGGCATATTTAAACGGAGAGCCGATAACCTTAACCAGAATGGAAGAAATCGCCAGCACTCTAATACACATATACGGTCAAAATGAATACAGGGACCTACTTGAGAAAGAACGGTATATAAAAATGGTGGACAATATCCTAAAAATAGACAGGCAAAGGGAAATACTTAAAGAAAAGGTAAAAGAATTAAGAGAACTGGAAGGCAATTTTAAGATTATGATAAAAGAGGCAGGCACCAAGGAAAAGGAAATTGCATTTCTTGAATTTCAGATAGATGAGATAGAAAAGGCAGGTCTTAAAGAAGGAGAGGAAGATTTACTAAAAGAAAGGCTAAAGTTATTAAAGGAGGCAGAAAAAATCAAGGTTATCCTTAAAGAAGTTGAAACATATCTTTATGAAAACGATATATCAATCTACAACTCAATATATCTTTGCCTTTCCCTGTTAAAACCTTACAGGCAAATTCAGCTTTTAAATAGCATCCTGGAAAGATTAGAATCCTTATCCTATGAGGTGGATGATATATACAGAGATATAAAAGAAAGGTCAAAGACCATTTTCTATGACCCTGATGAGTTAAAAAAGGTTGAAGAGAGGTTATCAAAGATATTTACCATAAAAGAAAAATACGGAAAAACCCTTGAAGATATAGACAGATATTACAAAAATGCAAAGGCAAGGCTTAAATACCTTTTAGACCTTTCAGAAAACATAGAAGAGATGGAGAAAAAAATTGCAGTCCTTAACAGGGATTTAAAAGAACTTGCCGATTTTCTATCAAATAAAAGAAAACAGGGTGTTCTTGAAATAGAAAAGATGGTAATGGAAGAAATTAAAATGCTTGCAATGGAAAATACTATATTTCGTATTGAAATTAAGGACAAAGGATTTATAGATGAAGATGGAAAGGACGACCTTGAATTTCTAATAAGTCCGAATCCAGGAGAGTCGTTAAAACCATTAAGAAGGATTGCCTCAGGTGGAGAACTTTCCAGAATTATGCTTGCTATAAAAAGGGTTATGGGTGATAAAGAGGATAAGACATTAATATTCGACGAAATAGATACGGGCATCGGAGGGATGGTAGCAGAAATGGTGGGGCAGAGATTGAAAATGCTTTCAAAAAGCCATCAAATCATCTGTATTACCCATCTACCCCAGATAGCAGTTTATGGAGACAGTCATTTTCTTGTTGAAAAACAACAAATGAAAGATTATACAATGACTGGCATAAAAAGACTTGAAGAAAGAGAAAGGATAAAAGAAATAGCAAGGATGATAGGAGGATTAGAGATAACAGATAAAACAATACAGAGGGCAGAGGAGATGCTATTACATGTTAAAAAAGGCTGCTATTGAAGATATAAAGCAAATTCACAAAATAATTAATTTAGCTGCATCAAAGGGTGAAATGCTGCCGAGGTCTCTCGGTGAACTTTACGATAATATGAGGGATTATTTTGTCTATATAGATAACGGCAAGATTGTGGGCACAGGTGCCCTTCATATATGCTGGGAAGACCTTGCAGAGGTAAGGTCAGTTTGTGTGTTAGGTCCATATAGAAAAAAGGGCATAGGAAGGGCAATTGTGGAGGCTACCATAGAAGAGGCAAAGTTTTACAGGATAAAACACGTGTTTCTCCTTACCTATCAGACAGAATTCTTTAAAAAATGCGGTTTTTATATAACAGACAAAAAAGATTTACCCCAGAAGATATGGTCCGATTGCGTTAAATGTCCTAAATTCCCCCAGTGCGATGAGATAGCAATGAAGATGGACATAGATTATTAAATTATTGAAAAAGGATCAAAACTATGGATTTTGAAAGGATAATAAAAAGGGCTAAAGGTCTTTTTGACAGTGTTGAACTTTTCTATCTTAAGAAAAAGACAAAAAAATATGAAAGTCGTGACCTTGATATTAACAATATTGAATTCAAGGAAGAGGAAGGGATTGCCTTGAGGGGTATAAGGAACAATAGATTGGTCTTTTCATATACCTTTGAATTAAACGATGATGGAATAAACTGGCTTTTATCAAATTGTGAAGAGCTCTTGCCCTTTGCAGATGAAGATGTTGATTATGCCTTTTCCTGCCCTTATGATGATTATCCGTTTCTCCATATATACGATAAAGAAGGCATAAACCTTGATGACAGGACAAAAAAAGAATTTATCATAGAGCTTGAAAGTGCTATGAAAGACTATGATAAAAGGATCGTAACTACAAGGGGTTGTGAATTGCACGAGGAAGAGATAGAAATGCATATTATAAATTCAAAGGGCATCTCTAAGAGTGCAAAAAAGACCGTATATGCACTAACAGGTATGGCCGTTGCAAAGGATAAAGACGAGGTGTCATGGTATGATTGGGAATGGTCTAATTTTTTTAAAGACTTAAATGCAAGAAAGTTAGGCATGGATATTGCAAAAAAGGCCATTTCATTTCTTGGAAGCAGCCAGATTGATACAGGCATATATGATGGAATATTAAAACCACAGGCAGTGTGCGATATTCTGGGGATTGTATCAAGCTCATTTCTTGGAGAAAATCTTTTTAAAAACAAGACAAAATTAAAAGATAAGGTGGGTAAGCAATGTTTTTCAGAGCAGTTAAACATTATTGATTCTGGTAAGGCAGGCATAAATGCCTTTTTTATGGATGGAGAAGGCATTCCATCAAAAGAAAACCATGTTGTATCAAACGGCGTTTTTTTAACTTTTCTCTATGATAACTATTATGGAAAGAAGTTTAAAATGGAATCTACGGGAAACTGTGTGAGAACGGGCATAAAAGAACCGCCAAGATGCGGTGTAAGAGGCATGTATATAAAAAATGGTAATACAGATTTAAACGATGATACCTTAAGTAACGGCATTATAATAAAAGAATTAATAGGCGCACATACGGCCAATCCCATTACAGGCGAATTTTCCTTAGGCGCCATAGGACATTTAATAAAAAACAATAAAACCATACCCTTTAAAGAGGTAATATTTTCTGGAAATGTTTTTGATTTATTTAATAATATTAAGGCAGTAGGAACTGATGTAAAATTTTACGGTATATACGGATCCCCTTCCCTTCTCATTGAAGGGATGAGAATAAGCGGTAAATAGAAGATTAAACCATTTGAGAAAAATCTACCAGTTCTTTTGCCACGGTTTTAAAAGAACCTAATAGTGAAAGATAAAGGTAGGATGCCTTCACACCGAAAAAACCTGTTATGAGCCTCTCCTGATGCATGGAAGCATATTCGTCTACCATTTTTATGATTTTTTCTTTAGTGTTGGCAATACTTTCTTTTAAGGCAGGATTTTTGGTAAGGATGTAATCTTTAGTATCTATAAATTGCTTTTTCATGGCATTAAATAATTCTGTAATCTCCATAACCGCCTTCATACTGAAGATCACATTTCTTTCAAGTATTGCTTTTTCTTTGGAAATAAGATTTCTCACTGCAAGGGCAATCTCCTGCAAAGGTATAATAAGGGTTAAAAATTTTTCATCCACTTCATTTTTTTTGCCTTCACGGACAATGCCTTCGGCAAATTCAAGGTTTTTTGAGAGTATGTCTATGAATTGTGATTCTCCTTTTTCTAACATATCTTTATTCTGAACTAAAAAACCCTCTGATATAAATTCGAAAGACTTTAATGCTTCATCAAGCATATTGTAAAGCCTTTGAGCTAAATCCTTATCATCCATAATCCACCCCTTTAAGTAATTACTGCCAAAACTATTTTTTATGTGATTATAGCTATTTTTAGCCTTTCAAATCGATTCTGTCAAGTTTATATTTTTTTTGATTTATATTTTAAATTAATATAAAATGAATAAATTTTAAACAAATGAAAAATTTAACAGAACAAATAATTTTATAATTGTAAGGTCGGATATAAAAACAAAAACTAAAAAAATATAAAAGGTTTAATGCTATACCCGACCTTATGCAAGGTTAATTTTTAATATTTTGAATTAAAAATTTTTATTTTTGAAGATTAAGATGGAAAAAAAGACATTTCACTGCATCCATGTTAATCAAGTTGACCAAGAACTTGAAACCAATTTAGAACATGGTTTAACAACAGAGGAAGCATTAAGAAGGCTAAAAATTTATGGTCATAACGAATTAAAAGAAAGACCAAAACCGGGCTTCTTTAAAATGCTGCTTAATCAGTTTAACAATTTTTTGGTAATTATTTTGATTATCGCAGCTTTTGTATCCCTTTTACTCGGTGAAATTACAGATGCTATTGCCATAATGGATATCGTGCTGCTCAATTCCATTGTTGGGGTTGTTCAAGAGTCTAAAGCCGAGGCCGCACTTGCAGCGCTAAAGAAAATGGCCACTTCTAATGTATATGTGATAAGAGATGGCCATATATTGCATTTATTAAAGGGGCACCGGATATAATTCTAAATCTCAGCATTTTTAACAATTAATTAAATATCGAAAAAATTGCATTCAAGGTTTTTCTATTGTATAAGTTATGAATGTTTATCCTTGGCATATCTGCGTTTTATCACGATGCAGCGGCAGCTATTTTAGAAAATGAAGAGATTATAGCCGCTGCCCAGGAAGAACGCTTTACAAGGAAGAAACATGATCCGTCTTTTCCTAAAAATGCGGTAAAATATTGCCTTGAAGAGGCAGGGCTTGAGATAAACGACCTTGATGCCATAGTCTTTTATGATAAACCGTTTTTAAAATTTGAAAGGTTGCTGGAAACATATTATGCCTTTGCTCCTAAAGGACTAAAATCTTTTATTTCTGCTATCCCTGTCTGGATAAAAGAAAAATTGTTGTTAAAAAAATTAATACTTGAAGAGCTTTCAAACATAAATGATTTTAAAAAAGAAAAGGTAAAACTTTTGTTCCCAGAACATCACCTTTCCCATGCAGCAAGTGCTTTCTATCCATCGCCCTTTGAAGAGGCTGCCATTCTTACTATTGACGGTGTAGGTGAATGGGCAACAGCTTCAATTTGCCACGGCAGAGGACAAAATATAAAAATACTCAAAGAGTCGAGGTTTCCCCATTCTGTAGGTCTTTTATATTCTGCATTTACCTATTACCTTGGTTTCAAGGTTAATTCCGGTGAATACAAGCTTATGGGTCTTGCCCCGTATGGGAATCCCTTATCAGAAAACGTAAAACGATATATAGATATTATAAAAAATGAAATCGTGGAAATAAAAGATGATGGTTCAATTTGGCTCAATCAAGAGGTCTTTGATTATTCAACGGGATTAAGGATGGTAAAAGATGAGGTCTGGTCAAGATTGTTTGGTTTTCCTCCAAGAAAGGCAGAAATAGAAGACATTACTAATGAACACTGCGACCTTGCTTATGCAATTCAGATTATTACAGAAGAAATAGTTTTCAAAATGGCTGCTGAGGCAAAAAGACTTACAGGTTCTGATAATCTATGTCTTGCCGGTGGTGTAGCATTGAACTGTGTTGCCAATGGAAAGCTATTAAAGAGCGGAATGTTTAAAAATATGTGGATACAACCTGCTTCTGGTGATGCAGGAGGTGCCTTAGGTGCTGCCTATTGTGCATATTATTTATATTTTGGAAACAAAAGAACATGGGACGGAAAAAATGATAAGATGAAGGGATCTTATTTAGGCCCCCAGTTTACTGACAACGATATAAAAAAGGTGTCGAGGAGATATAAGGCACCCTTTGATTTTTATGAAGATTTCAATGCACTTTGTGAAAGAGTTGCAGGGTTACTTGCAGAAGGCTATGTTGTAGGATGGTTTCAGGGCAGGATGGAATGGGGACCGAGAGCGCTTGGAAATAGAAGCATCATAGCAGATGCAAGAAATACAGAGATGCAGAAAAAACTCAATCTCAAGATAAAATTCAGAGAAGGTTTTAGACCCTTTGCTCCATCGGTGTTGATAGAATCCATTGAGGACTATTTCGATATTAATAAACCCTCACCTTACATGCTTCTGATAGCTGATGTAAAAACAAACAGAAGAAACTCACTTCCTGAAGGTTATAATGCCCTTCCCTGGCGAGATAAACTGTATTATATTAGATCCGATATCCCTTCTGTAACCCATATAGATTTTTCGGCAAGGATTCAGACCGTCCATAAAGATACAAACCCTAAATACTGGAAACTCATAGACACCTTCAGGAAAAAGACAGGTTATGGCGTTATAGTTAATACGAGTTTTAATGTAAGAGGAGAGCCTATAGTCTGCAAACCTGAAGATGCCTATAAGTGTTTTATGAGAACTGAGATGGATTATCTTGTAATGGAAAACTGTATATTCGACAAAAAGTTACAACCCCAGTGGAAAGAAGAGGGAAACTGGAAAGATACTTATGGACTGGATTGATATTTTAATTTTTTGATTTTTAAGAATCATTGGAGGTTATATGTCATTATTAGGTGAACTATGGCAATTCTTAAAGGAGAGAAAAAAATGGTGGCTCCTGCCTATTATTATAGTGCTTTTGCTTCTCGGTCTTTTGATAATATTCTCCAGTTCGGCTATTGCACCTTTTATATACACACTTTTTTAAACTTAATTATTAAAGCGTTGAAGGATAAATAGGCCATGGAAAAAAAGATTGAACAAGAAAGTGTAAAGATACTCAAAACAATAAAAACACTTTCTTTTGTCTCCCTTGTTATCGGTTTGGTTTTTAAGACAAAAATCTTTTTATATATCTCTTTGATGTTACTTTTTACAGGGCTTTTTATAAAAAAACTTTCAGAAATCATAGCAACAGTCTGGCTAAAATTTGCAAATGCCATTGGAATAATTAATACAAAGATTATTCTCACCGCTGTGTTTTATGGTTTTTTAACTCCCATTGCATTTTTTTATAGATTGACCCACGGTGATTTTATGAATCTTAAAAGAAACCCTGAGAAAATATCCCTTTATGAAATAAGAGACCATGAATACAGGGCAAAAGATTTAGAAAAACTCTGGTAGAATGTTATAGTGTCTGTAAAAATAAAGTTTAATTTTCCAAAAATCTTGGACAAGCCCTTAAGTTTGGTTCACTTCTTATCAAGATGGCATATGAATAGGGCATAAGAAAGAAGGAGTTGCCCCATATATTTACGAGGGGAAACAGTAATAAGGAAAGGCTTGCGAAGAAAAGACAAAAAGGCTTATGGAGAAATTGGGGGACATAATACGCAAGGGTAAATTAGGGTTTAAGTTTTAATAAAAATATTCGATAATATTATTAAACATATTGAGTTTAGAGGGTCTCAATGGAGAGTATGTGTAGTTTTCTATCTTTTATAAGCAATTGTATTGACAATATAAAAATAAAGGGGAATCTATATGAAATTTACCCCCCCCCTCCCCCCCCGAATCACAAACGAAAATAATAGATTATATCTCTGCCACAAAACTTTAGAAGAGATTCATTTTTATTCATATCCATCTTTAAAAATAAAACATCCTGAAAAAATAAACAATAAGAGTCAGTTTGGCTTTCTTTTACAATTTTCAGACAAAACTTGTTATCTAAACACAAAAACCAATTTATAAGGAGGTGTATCATGGCAGATGTGAAGAAAAAGGGCATATCGGTTAAGGGTCTGGCAAGGCCAGAATCAGAGGGGTTACAGAAAACCAGTTCTTCAGATGATTTTGACCTCACAGGCAAAAGGGAAGAGGCAAGGCGGATAGCTCAGGACAAGGCAAGGGCAAGGACACTGGCAAAGCAGCAGCAGATTGCAGAGCGGATTGCCACTGCAACAGAACAGCTTGCCTCAGCTGTTGAAGAATCAAGCTCTGCTGCAGAGGAACTCAATCGTTCTATGGAGCAGATTGCAGCAGGTGCAGAAGAGGCAAGCGGTGCCTCTGAGGAATCAAGGGCTGCAATAGTCCAGATTGAAAAGGGCTCAACACAGATAACAAAAGCATCAGAAGAGAATCTAAAGAAAACCAATATTATAAAACAACAAACTGCTGACATAGTCGCTGGTATTGAATCTCTAATAAAAGGGGTAAACGAAGCAGCCTCTGCTTCTCTGGAGACAGTAAAGCTTATGGCAGAGCTGGAAAAACAGTCAGAAGAAATCGGCAATATAGTCCTGGCAGTTGTTCGCATAGCTGATCAGACAAATTTACTTGCTTTGAATGCAGCCATTGAGGCAGCCCGTGCTGGTGAGCATGGAAGAGGTTTTGCTGTTGTTGCCGATGAGGTGAGGAATTTAGCA